>ERZ1048068.255-NODE-255-length-48985-cov-5.624402_pt1 | contig 48985 bp, 37 predicted proteins | sample MGYA00383098_ERZ1048068 | MGnify/ENA primary metagenome ERZ1048068 (study PRJEB29581, sample SAMEA5548368) | metagenome | biome: marine; feature: coastal; material: water | depth 1 m | study: Short-term variability in the microbial, nano- and picoplankton dynamics...
CACGTCTCTTCGCTTCTTTCACCCATTCCTCACTATATCCATTTCCTTCGAAACGAATCTTTTTTGAGGCTGTGATTGCAACTTGTAATTCTTTGATAATGGCTTCATCTTTGCCTTCGCCCTTAGCGATTCTAGCATCTACTGCTTTTTTGTACAATTTTAGCTGATTCGCCATGATGGTATTCAAAACGATCATTGCCGAAGCACAATTGGCAGATGAACCTACTGCACGGAATTCAAATTTATTTCCCGTAAATGCAAAAGGTGAAGTTCTGTTACGATCTGTATTATCTAATATGATTTGTGGAATCTTGCCAATGTTCAATTTCAACTCCGTTTTCTCTTCAGGAGTCATTTTACCAGCTTTGACGTTTTTTTCAAGATTATCCAAAGCTTCAGTCAATTGCGAACCAATAAAGGCCGAAATAATTGCCGGAGGTGCTTCGTTGGCTCCTAAACGGTGATCATTTCCTGCACCTGCAATACAAGCTCGAAGTAAATCGGCGTTGTCATGCAACGCTTTGATTGTGTTAACGAAAAATGTTAAAAACTGAAGATTTGACTTCGGATTCTTTCCTGGTGCCATCAAGTTTACACCTGTATCTGTTGCTAATGCCCAGTTGTTGTGTTTTCCTGAACCGTTCACTCCTGCAAATGGTTTCTCGTGCAATAAAACATGAAAATTATGTTTTCTGGCCACTTTCTCCATAATGTCCATTAACAAAAGGTTGTGGTCGTTTGCTAAATTACATTCTTCGAAAATAGGCGCACACTCAAATTGATTTGGTGCCACCTCATTGTGACGTGTCGTTACTGGAATGCCCAAACGGATAGATTCGTATTCGAACTCGCGCATAAAATCGGTCGCTCTTTCCGGAATTGAACCAAAGTAATGATCGTCCAACTGTTGTCCTTTTGCCGGAGCATGACCAAAAAGTGCTCTACCCGTCATCATGATATCGGGACGTGCATTATATAAAGCGGAATCAATTAAAAAATATTCTTGTTCCCATCCCAATGTAGCGTGAACTTTTGCCACATTTTTATCAAACAATTGACAAACTTCAGTTGCAGCCTCATCTACTGCATGCAAAGCTTTCAATAAAGGCATTTTATAATCTAATGCCTCTCCAGTGTAGGAAATAAATATCGTTGGTATACAAAGTGTTTTACTAATTACAAAAGCCGGAGAAGATGGATCCCAAGCGGTATATCCACGAGCTTCAAATGTATTTCTTATTCCTCCATTCGGAAAAGAAGATGCATCTGGCTCCTGTTGCACTAATAAATCTCCATCAAATCGTTCAATTGCTCTTCCTGGTCCTACTGGTTTAAAGAAAGCATCGTGTTTCTCAGCTGTTGAACCTGTTAATGGCTGAAACCAGTGCGTGTAATGAGTTGCACCTTTGGTGATTGCCCAATCTTTCATAGCAGATGCTACTTGATCTGCAATTTTTCTATCCAATCGAGTTCCGCTTTGAATAGATTCCATCATGGACTTGTACGCCTCACTTGGCAAATATTCACGCATTATTTCTACATGAAATACGTTTTCACCAAATACTTCTGATATTTTACCATCAAATTGAAGTTTGCGAGAGGTTCTACTCATCACATCTTGATACGCTTGCATTCTTTTTGTCGCCATTTCTTGTTTTTATAAAAATTTTGGTAAATGTACATCATTTTAAGGGGGTCTACTCTAAAAAATGTTACTTTTTATCAACTCACCCCCTCTGAAATGAACAAATCCTTTAAAAAATTGCAATAAAAAAGCCGTAAGCTGTAACTCACGGCTTTAAAAAACTAAAATCAGTATTATTTCTTCACTATTCTTTCTGTTGAAACTTCACTTCCTGAGAATACGCGAACTAAATACATACCTTGAGTAAGATTATTCAACTCCAATTGCGTATTGAATCCATTAACATCAGCTTCGAATACCACTTTTCCGGTGATGTCTACAACTGAAACTTTGTCAATTCTTTTTGAAGAAGCCACTTTAACCATTCCAGAGAAAGGATTTGGCGAAACGCTAACTTCATTCAATTCAACATCCGCTAATCCTAAGAATGCGTTGGTATTGGTTGTTGTATTTGTTACGATAGCTGGATTCCAATCAAAGTAAATGAATCCTGTATTTTCTATCGTCGTCCCTACTCCATTATTTGCATTTTCTTTGATAGAGAAAACTACATCTCCGTGAGAAAGAGCCTCGTTTGTCGTGCTATCGGGTAACCAGATTCCTGGGAAGTTGAATTTCATCACTCCATTTCCAAGATCAACCAACTGCATGTTATGCGAAGTTGAAATCACTTTGATTGTAGACCAATCCAATAAAGAACTTAATGAATCTATTATGTACACATCTTGCGCTGGCGCTGTTCCCGTATTTTGGAAACGCAAAACGTATGTTAATTCATCTTGAACATTTGGATCGATGGTTGGAGCATGACTAACTGACTTATCATTCGGGTCATAACTGTTTCCTAATATCATACAAAGACTTCCATCGTTGTTTAAAGAGTCGCAATCCGTTGTTGTACCAAGAGCTGTAATTACAGAAGAATATACATGCGACGCACCACTTGGGTATCCAGAAGGAACAAAGAACTTAATCACATCGTATTGATTTATATAAGAAGATCCAGGTCCGAATGTCCAAGTAATTGTGTTTCCAGAGATTAAATAATTAGAGTTCGCAATGGAAGTTAAATCTGGCGTAACACTCGAAGGGTAAGTCAAGGTTAAAGTGAACCCAGTAGTTGCACTTGGTCCATAATTACCCCATTTCAATTTGATATAGTTGTTTGAGTTTTGGTAATATCCTATCCATGGTGATACAGCCGTCCATAAATCTGCACAAGGTGTTGGCGAACAATTGATTCCAAAATATAGTGGTGTCGGGTTGTTACAATTTGTAGTGGCAGTCATTATGTTGTTGCTTAAGGTATAACCGTGTTGGGTCAACCACCAAGTCGGAACAGTTGCAATGACAACTCCTCCAAAATATGCAGGACCTGAATAACTGAAATAACCGTTTGAGTTCGTATATATTGTTGTTGAAAATCCAGAGTTTCCAGATAGAATTACAGGTGCATAAGGAATTCCAACTTCTCCACTATCCAATGATCCGTTTCCATTGGCATCACAAAAAATAAAGCCATACAAACATTCTGTTTGTGTTTGTGCCGAGTCGCAGTTGACAGGGAAGTTTACTATTGTTGGAGGTGTAGTCGTTTGACAAGGGGTAATTACTACTGTTTGAGAGGTAATCCCGTATTGATATCCATTTTGACCCAACCAGTTTTGATCTATTGCAGCTACTGCGGTATCACCATTCCCATTCGTTGCGTATTGATTATAATACCCATTTGGATCGGTGTATTGAGTGAAGATTTGGTTGTCATATGTAATGCTAATTGGAGCATTATAAACACCGTAATCCGTTGAATCGAAAACACCATTTCCGTTATTATCGCAGAAAACCTGTCCCCAAATACAACCATCCGCAGGTGCTGGAACAGAATCGCAAACTAACATAGCCTGAAAAGTGTAAACTGAAGACCCGCCGGGTTGGTAGAAAAAGTTTGCAGGTTGCACATACAAGGTGTTGTATCCGCTTAAACCTAACCACGCAGGATTTATTGCAATAGAATAATTACCAGTAGCTAGGTTTGGAATATTAATGAAACCGTTATTCAAAGTGAAAGTTTGTATCGATCCGTTACTATGAATGAGGTCAATTCCCACACCGCTGGTTATTGTAGAATCAACGACTCCGTTACTATCACAATCAATGTCTACAAAACCATAAAGTTGCACTGGACAACTGGTAGAGAACCATGATATGTTGGTTACAGAGTTACCCGCAGTATTCGAATTGGAAGCTGTGACCGTAATGTTAAAGCCACTTGTACCAGTGGTGGTGTATACGTGACTGACCCCTGAAGGTCCAAAATTTAATGGAATCGTAGATGCAAAATATACTCCTGTATACGAGGAAACAGTTCCGTCACCCCAGTCGACTGTAAAAAGTATACTGTCACCTTGCGTGATATTATTCGCTGAGATCATATAGTCTATATCTGATCCAGAAGTATACGTGAAGTTATTTACTCCAAATCCAAGCGTGGCAATACTGTCACAATTTGAATAATAAGAAGTATCTATAATTCCGCTCAATGTGTAGCTTTGAGCAAATGCCATCCCTCCAAAAAGAACGAAGAATAATAGCAGCACTTTTTTTTTGATAAAGGTGTTCATAGTTTTGATTTTAATGTTCGTCTGTAATAAGTAACGTAACCAATTATTATTTCGGGGGGCTACTAGGTTGATTTGTTAATTTGACGAGGAAAAAATCAAAGGGTTGTTTTAAACCTAAGGTGAAATTTGATGAGAAATTGACTTAACCTACTGTAAAAGTCAATTCAGACATCTGATCTTCAGACAAGTAAAGATTTGCCACTCGAAGTAAATCTGCTGATGTAATTCCTTCAATATTGCGATACATTTGGGCAACGGAATCTACTTCGTTGAACAATAAAACACTTTTTCCAAGGCTCAACATGAGACCAGAATTACTTTCCATAGCGAGCGCCAAATGTCCTTTGTATTGTTCCTTCGCCATTTTTAATTGTTGGTCGCTCAAAGGTTTTTCTCGCATTAATTTGATTTCTCGCATCAAAACTTTAAGCGACTTCTTCAGGTATTTGGTATCTGTGCTGAAATATATACTCCAAAATCCAATTTCAGAGTAACGCGTGTAGGAAGCGTCAACACTATAAGAGTAACCGTATTTTTCTCGAATGGATAAGTTTAATCGAGAATTCAATGCCGGTCCACCTAGCACATTTATCAAGAGCATCATGGCGTTTTTGTCATCATCAAGATAACCGGGTGCATATCCACCGACGAGTGAATGATTTTGATAATTGGCCTCTGGAACTTGAATACGAAAGCTTGTTTTTCCTTTAAAACTGTTCAATGAATTAACCTTATCTGAGATCGGCGTTGCCGCAAAATCCTTTTCTAATCGTTGGAGTAATTTGTTTGGCGGTTCAGGTCCCACATAAGATACAACCATATTTTCAGCGTAAACATGTTTATGAAGATAATTCTCCAAATCCGATTTCGTAAAACCAGAAACACTTTCTTTTGTGCCCAGAATATTGGTGCCCAATGGATGTTTGCCGAATAAATTTGCTTCGAAATCGTCGAAAATTTTATCCCCGGGACTGTCCAAATACGAATTGATTTCATCTATAATGATCTCTTTCTCCTTTTCTATTTCTTTTTTGGGAAAATTTGAATTCAAGGTGATATCCGCCAATAAGTCACTGGCTCTCGCTAGATGATTATTGGTAAATGAAGCAAGAATTACGAGTTCTTCTTTCGCGGTAAAAGCGTTCAACTCTCCACCTACCGAATCCAAGCGAGAAAGGATATGAAACGTCTTCCTTTTATTGGTGCCTTTAAAAATACAATGCTCTAAAAAATGAGCCAACCCTTCTTCATGCGGTTCCTCAAAACGAGATCCTGCCAAGATATTCACGCCCAAATGCCCAACCGCGGAATGCGTGTGCAAATAAACGACACGTAATCCGTTTGAAAGTTTGAAAATTTCAGGTTGCCATTCTTTCATGATTTAAGGATTCAATCGATAAATTTTCCAATCCAACCCTGACTTTTCATAAACAATACGGTCGTGCAAACGAGATGGTCTACCTTGCCAGAATTCGATTCGATTCGGCTCAATTACATATCCTCCCCAATGTGGTGGACGTGGCACATAATTCGGATACTTTTTGTCCAATTCCATCAACTTCTCTTCGAGCATGTTTCTTGATTCCAACTTTTGACTTTGCATGGATGCCCAAGCACCCAGTTGGCTTCCTCTAGGTCGTGAGTTAAAATATTCGTCGCTGATAACTTCTGAAACCTTTTTAGCAACACCATCTATTCTCAGTTGACGCTGTAACTGAGGCCAAAAGAACAATAAATTAACCTTTGGATTATCGGCAATCTCTCGCCCTTTGTCACTCAAATAATTCGAGTAAAATATGAATTGTTCGTCGAGACATTCTTTTAAATAAACGATGCGGTTGCTAGGCTGACCATTTTGTCCAGCGGTTGCAATCGACATAGCGTTTGGCTCAATTTCTTTTTCAAAGGCTTCTTTATACCAAACAGAAAACAAATCAAAAGGAGTTTTTCCGTGATGATCTTCCAACTTCCCTTCATCAAAATCGCGATGGTCGTCTCGTAAAGCGTTTAAAAAATCATTCATTAGTCCTCGTTTTCTTCTAGTTCATCAACGATTTCATTCTCGTCTTCGTCTTCCATATCTTCATCTACATCCGACCCGGGAGCAGAAAACACTTTACCCTTAGGCGTTTTTTCTTCCTCAGGTTGAGCATCTTCCATTGGCGTACGACTCAATTCTTTGTCCAAGTTTTCTTGGTAAGGAAAAACCTCAACTATTGGGCTCACAGTAATCATTGGGATTTCAAAATCAACCATTAATGTGGAAAGACTTTCGCTTATACGATCGTAAGCTTCTTTTACAGAATGAGCAGTTACAAGGAAATTTTGTGAAACTTTCTTTGCTTTTTCACTTTCGGCATCCATAGATTCATAAGACAATTTGATTTTGTACCAAACATCAGCGTCTTCGTAATAAAAGATGTCGTGAATTTCGGTACGCATGATACCGACCACATTAAATTCACCTCGTATAATTTGACCAAGTTCTTCGTAAATTCTTGCTTCGGCATCTGTGAAAGTCATAGCCGCTAGAAGATAGGGTTCTGTAACTCTTTTGAAACTTCCGTTTTCTAACTGTTTGGTGTATTTAACCTTAACTGTAAACCAATTGTTCATGCGTCTTATTTTAGTATAAAATTTGATTGTAAATATAAGGTCTTAAAGACTCAGATAAAAGGAGTTTTTGGAAAACTTATCAAGGGGTGTATTCACGACCCTTCCAGTATACTTTGTAGGAATTATTGAAAAGTCCAACTATAACTGAACTTCCATATATTTCGTACGTAGCGTCCATTTGATTGGTTAAATTCACCACCTTCCCGTCGACTACTGCATCTACACCTTTCATAATGTTACGGTAGACAAGTACATCATTTTTCAATTTATAATCCTCAGGTTTGAAATTACAAACTTGGATTTTTTTATCGCCTACTTGACTGTAAAGGAAATTATTTTCGAACCAAATAACGATATCATCTTTCACTTCCCAGAAACTTGCACCAAAATTAGAAAGAGTCGTTTTCACTCCATCTTGGTATTTAATAAGATTCCCGTTTCGGTCTTCGTAAACGACAAATCCACGTCCTGCTTTGTGCGAATTCACGAATTGAGGTTCTACATCTACCAATTCTCCCTTGTCGAACACCGCAAATGTCCGCATTGTAGGGTCGTTGAAAGAAATAATATCCGTACCACATGAAAAGTCAATACTTCCTACCCAAACATCGATATCATAGATTTCTCCATTCCAAAAAACACGGTAGAAATCCCCATTGTCTCTATAGGCGAAAACGTTTTCTCCTATGTTTGCCGGCCAAAGCAATGTGCCAGACATTTGAGTAATTGGATAAATTTGATCGTTCCAGTATGCGTTCAAGGTATTGTACCGATTGTCTTGGTAGACCACCAAACTATCCATTGTCGCTACGTTTTCGCTTCGATACGTTAGTGTTTGTAATTTACCATTGTCCCAAAGATTCAAGGTTTCGCCTATTCTCCAAGTGATTAGATGATCAGAAACGGTGTATTCAGCATTGATATTGGCCACTTGCTTTTTTTCTTTTCCATCATAAATGATCAAGTTCCCACGATTGTCATAATACCCAATTGCCCCATCTCCTGCTTTAAAATTCTCTATTCGTTGAAATTCTATTTGACGAAAAGCACCGTTTTCAAAAGTTCTGAAAAACTCATTGAAATCAATGAAGGGAATTATCTTTTGTCCAAATACAGGCATAGAAACGAACAAACAGATCAGGTATACATACTTCATACGCGCTAAATTACAATTATTGTTCCAATTTTCTCAACGGTATTATTGAGTTTCTATTTTACATTATTCGTTGTTAATAAATGAGAAGGTTTCTACTTCGTCTCCTCCAAATCATTTTTCTTCGCTAAATTGGCGGATTATAAATGATATCAATAAAACTATGAAGAAGATTTTTTGTCTAGGAGCTTTGACCTTGCTATCCGTAAGTGCCTTTTCTCAGAAAAAAGTTGATTTCGTGGAATACGATTTGCCAAATGGTTTACACGTTATTCTGCACCAAGAGAAGTCAACACCAATTGTAGCCGTTTCCATCTTATACCACGTTGGTTCGAAAAATGAAAAAGTAGGCCGTACGGGTTTTGCTCATTTCTTTGAGCATTTGTTATTTGAAGGATCGCAAAACATCGAACGTGGGGAGTACGATAAGCTAGTTGAAGGAAACGGAGGAACGCTAAATGCGAATACTTCAAACGACCGAACTTTCTACTACGAAATCCTCCCAAGCAACCAACTGGAGCTAGGTCTATGGTTAGAGAGTGAGCGCTTACTACATGCCAAAGTTGAGAACATTGGCATCGAAACACAGCGTTCAGTTGTAAAAGAAGAGAAAAGACAAAGAGTAGACAATCAACCGTATGCTTCGTTCATTACAGAGGCGTTCAAAAGAATGTTTGTGGACCACCCTTACAATTGGGTTCCGATTGGAAGCATGGAAGATTTGGACGCTGCACAAGAAGAAGATTATGTCAATTTTTATAAAACCTTTTATGTTCCAAGTAATGCCACTTTGAGTATAGCCGGAGATTTAGATATAGAACAAACGAAAAAATGGATTGACAAATACTTCGCCTCTATTCCATCTGGACAAGCAATCAACTTGGTTAGAGATTATGAGAACATGACCAATGACGAATTTGTTGCAGCGTATGGTGTAGACAGAAGTGTATTGGAAGGTGAAGACTATAACAAACCTAAATCGGCTGAAGCGAAAAAATTATTGGCTAAATATTCTGCCATGCCGACTAATATTAATCGTCCCGCCAACTACACAGGAAAATTGATCAAAGTAATTCGCGATACAGTGTATGACAATATTCAATTACCGGCGCTTTTCATTACTTACAATTTCCCAAATCAAACGGACAAAGATTTTTATGCATTGGAGATGATGAATGAAATTCTTTCAGGAGGTAGTTCTTCTCGCATGAACAAATCAATCGTTGAGCGAAAAGAAATGGCTGTTGCAGCATTCTCTGCTCCTTTTGGAATGGAAGCAGGTGGAATAGGAATATTAGGCGCTATTTCAGCTAATGGAGTAGATTTAACTGAACTTCAAAAAGCGATAGATGATGAAATTGTAAAAATGCAAAACGAATTGGTGACCCAAGAAGAATTTGAAAAGATTCGCAATAAAATGGAGAGCGATTTAATTGATATGAATTCAAGAGTAGCTGGAATTGCTGAAAACTTGGCAGACAATCACGTGTACTATGGTTCTGCAGCTCGAACAAATACGATGCTTGATGGCTACATGAAGGTTACACGTGAAGATATTCAACGTGTTGCCAAAAAGTATTTTACCCAAGATGCTCGTTTGATTTTAATTTATTTACCAAAAGAAAACTAAGAGAAGATGAAAAAATTATTAATAGCAACACTCGCTTTTCTTCCATTATTATCTATCGGTCAGGTTGATCGAAGTATAATTCCATCGGCTGGAGCAGCGCCAACAATCAATATAAAAGATTCTGAAGTATTCAAAACGGACAATGGAATCACGGTTATTTTAAGTGAAAATCACAAAATACCTACGGTAAGCTTTCAGCTGTCTTTGGGTGCTGACCCGATTCTTGAAGGTCCAAAAGCTGGAGTATCTAACGTTATGGGTGACCTTGTGATGTCTGGAACTAGCAAATTGAACAAGGATGAATTGGACAATCAAATTGATTACATCGGCGCCTATTTAAGCGCATCTTCAGGTGGAATGTACTTGTCTGTTATGACACGATTCAGAGACAAAGGATTGGCTCTGATGTCTGATGTCCTTCAAAATGCTAGTTTCCCTGAGTCTGAGTTTGACCGAATAGTGAAACAATTTGAATCCGGTTTAAAATCAGCGAAGTCTGACCCAGGTCAAATGGCAAACAATGCAAATACTAAGGTGAATTATGACGCCATGCATCCCTACAGTGAAACGATGACTGAAGAGTCTTTAAAAAGCATAAAACTGGAAGATGTAAAACAATTGTACAAATTCGTTTATGTTCCTGAAGGATCTTATTTGGCAATTGTTGGTGATATTACCAGAGCAGAGGCTGAAATAGCGGTGGATAAATATTTCGCATCTTGGACAGGCGGAAAAGTCTACAAAGGTGCTCCATTGTCTTCTAAACCGGCAAGTGGTTCGCAATTAGCATTCGTTAGCAAAACAGGGGCCGTTCAATCAGTAATCAATGTTAATATCCCAATGAATGCTGTACCTGGTGATCCAGATCAAATCGGACTGACAGTTTTGAATCAAGTATTCGGAGGTAGTGGATTTGGAACACGTTTGATGCAAAATCTGAGAGAGGACAAAGCCTTTACATACGGTTGTTATGCGAGACAAAATATCGATGAACATGGTAGTTTATTGACTATAAGTGGGAATTTTAGAAATGATGTTACAGATAGCGCGATAACAGAAATTCTTTATGAAATCCAAAAGATAACAACCGAATTGGCTGGCGACGAAGAATTAGAGACCACGAAAGCTGCCATGGCAGGCAGTTTTGCTCGTTCTTTAGAAAGTCCTCAAACGATTGCTCGTTTTGCAAGAAACATTGAAAAGTATGGTTTGGATAAGGATTATTACAAAAATTATCTTAAAACACTCGCTGCAGTTAACAAAGACGACGTATTGCGTTTAGCGAAAAAGTACATGTCGGCTGAAAATGTGAATATTGTGGTAGTTGGAAATGACGAAGTAGCGGCAAAACTTAAAGTATTTGATTCGGATGGAAAAATCTTGAAATTAGATGCATTTGGGAATGCGGTTAAAGAGAAAAAACCTGCTGATATTTCTGCCGATCAATTGATTGAGAAGTACGTATATGCCTCTACACAGGCCACAAGCATGAAAAAGGCGAGAAAAAAACTCAAGAAAATCAAGTCCTATGCAAGAACAACTGAATTAAAGGCGGCTCAAATTCCTTTCCCATTAAAAATGAGCGAAGTTTGGATCAAACCGAACATGGAAGGAAGCAAGTTGGAAGGTCAAGGAATGGTTTTACAAAAATCATATTTTGATGGAAACGCTGGCGGCACAACGAGTATGCAAGCTGGTTCAAAAGCTTTGACAGATGAAGAAGTAACAGCACAAAAAAAGTCATTCGGTATCATTCCAGAAATGAATTACGCTGCGTCTGGCATGAAGTATGAAATGGTAGGAATCGAAGTTGTCGACGATAAAGACATGTATGTTTTATCAAGCACCGATGGGAATAAAACACAATTGGATTATTTCGATAAAACGACATGCTTAAAAATGAAATCTATTGTTTCGAAGACCGAAAATGGTGAGGTAAACTCTGCAGAATATGACTTTGGTAACTATTCGATGCAAGGTGGGCTTATGTCTTACGGAACAATTTCAATGGCAATTGGTCCAATGATTCTTGAAGGAGAAGTAAAGTCTTTCGAAGTAAATGGGAAAATTGACCTCGACACTTTTAAATAGTTTTAAATTTTTGTGATAAAAACGCCTATCCAAACCAAGGATGGGCGTTTTTTTTTGTTTTCAATTTCACATAGTATACGTACATTTACAGTCCAATGAAAAAACAAACCAATTTGACAATAAAACCAATACTTTTTGCCATGGCAATTGTTACAGTGACACTTTCATCGTGTAAAAAATATGATGATGGGCCATTGATCAGTTTTAAAAGCAAAAAAGATAGGATTGCCAATACTTGGGAAATTGGTAAAGCCATTAGAAACGGTAATGATGTAACAGATGATTACTCTGTATACACGTTAACAACAACCGCGGATGGTGATGCAAAATTAGTGGCGACGTACGTAACAACCTTTGGGATATTTTCTGGAAATACAGATGGCACGTGCATTTTTGAATCTAAAAAAGAACTTATCAATTTCGATTATGAAAATGATGATTTCGACCAAGTGTATAAGATCTTAAGATTAAAAGATGACGAATTATGGCTGCGTGCGATTGGCGGTGAAGATGAACTTCATCTTGTCCCTAAATAGCATTGATTCTTTTTTCTAAAATAAATATAAACTCTGTATAAAATAAATATTATGATGTTAAAAAGTATAGCGGCAATTGCGGCAATTACAATTTCAACGAGTCTTTCAGCTCAATTAAAGACTCCTCAGCCAAGTCCGTTAGCGACTGTTCAGCAAACTGTTGGTTTAACTGATTTCGAAGTAGAATATTCTCGTCCTGGAATGAAAGGAAGAGCGGTTTTTGGAGATTTAGTTGCCTTTGACGAAATGTGGCGCACAGGAGCGAATGCCTCTACAAAGATCACAGTTTCTAGCGATGTTAAAATTGGTGGTTTAGACGTACCAGAAGGAAAATATGCTCTTTACACGATTCCTGGAAAAGAATCTTGGACTATCATTATCTACAAAAACCTTGCTCATTGGGGAATCGATGGATACGACAAAGCAAATGATTTGGGACGATTCACTGTTAAACCAACCGTGATGAATGATAAAACGGAAACTTTAACTATGGATTTCAGTGATTTCTCTACATCCTCGGCAAATTTGAACTTAACATGGGAGAACACAAGAATATCTTTACCAATCGAAACGCCAACAGATGAAATGGTTGAGAAGCAAATCAAAGAAGTAATGGGTGGCCCAAGTGCTAACGATTACTATCAGTCGGCTCGTTACTATTTGGAAAAAGAGAAAAACCTTTCCGATGCCTTGAACTACATTAACAACGCGGTTGACAAAAGACCAGAGGCATTTTGGTATGTTCATGTTCAGGCTAAAATTCATATGAAAATAGGCAACAAAAAAGAAGCATTGGCTTCTGCTGAAAAATCTCTAGCCTTTGCGAAAGCCGCCAAAGACGGTGATTTTGGCTATGTTGCACACAATGAAAAATTAATCAAAGAAATTAAAGCAATGAAGTAAGGGGCTTCCACCCAAATTTCAGAGCCTCGTTTGTTCCGATTTTATCGGAATAGACGGGGTGTTTTTTTTATTTGTAACGCTAGTCACAATTCAATCCAATTTGTTGTCCGACCTTTGTGCCATGAATAATAAAAGCATTAAGTCATTTTTACTTAACAATCTCCTAACTTTTATTGGGATTGTTCTGGGTGGAGTCATTGGCTATGTGTACTACAAACAGATAGGTTGTGTTTCTAGAACGTACAGCATCACCTCCGATCCTTTCTACAGTATACTCTATGGTTCGCTAATGGGTAGTTTATTATTGAATATATTTCAAAATAAAAAAAGTAAAAAGAAGATGAATATTGAACAATTGATTAAAGAAAACAAAGGAACAGTAGTTGATGTGCGATCACCAGGTGAATTTCAAGGCGGAAACGTTAGCGGAAGTGTAAACATCCCATTGCAAGAAATCAACAATCGTATGGATGAATTGAAATCATTGACACAACCCTTAATCCTATGCTGTGCATCTGGCGGCAGAAGTGGCATGGCTACTCAAGTTTTAACTCAATCGGGAATCGAATGTGGAAACGCTGGATCTTGGTTAGACTTACAATATTATAAAGGTTAAACAAATTAAATTTTTGCGCTGCTAAAGAATCGTCAATAGTTTCTTTATTTATCTGCTAGCATCTTCAATTTACCTCTTTTTTTCCAAAAGACAACGCCAATCCAAATACGATAACCAGTATACATCCAACCAAATTGTACCACAAATACCCCATTTCTAGGAAGGATGGTGCCATATTGTATTCGTTTAAAAAATGAATGACTAAAACACAAATCTCACTTAAAATAGCGGCGATAAAGACAGCATTTCCCTTTACTTTTTTGACATAAAACGCGACTAGGAATATCCCTAAGATTGTCCCGTAGAAAAGGGACCCAAGTATGTTTACAGCTTGGATCAAATTCTCGAACAAAGAGGCCGTTGTAGCAAAAGTGATGGCCAGAATTCCCCACAATAAGGTGAACATTTTGGACGACTTCAAATAGTGCTTTTCATCCTCTTTCGGTTTTACAGATCGTTTATATAAATCTATAGTTGTCGTTGTGGCTAAGGCATTTAATTCACTGGCCGTGCTCGACATAGCGGCGCTGAACATAACCGCAAATAACAATCCAATCATTCCGATTGGCATATAATCCATGACAAAATTCATGAAAATATAATCTTTGTCGTTCGTTTCGATGCTTTTATCTGCCTTATTTATCAGCTCTTTGGCCGATTCTCTCATTACAACTTCTTCTTTTTGATATTGCTGAAGGGTTTGTTGGTGTACTTTCATCAAATCCCTTTCGCCAGCTTGATTGGCAGCAACTAGGCTAGAAACAACATCTTTTTTCTTATCAAAAAGCAGTTGGTAATCTTTCTCCAAATCATGATACTTGGCGGCATATTTCGACTCAATAACTTTCTCCGTTCCTGTTTTATTGAAGAATAATGGAGCTTGATTGAATTGGTAGAAAACGAATACCAAAACACCAATAAAGAGTATGATAAACTGCATTGGAATTTTCAACAAACCATTCATTATCAATCCCAAACGACTTTGCGCCAATGACTTGCCTGTCAAATACCGTTGAACTTGCGATTGATCTGTCCCAAAGTAGGACATGAATAAAAAAACCGCAGCCGTCATTCCAGACCAGATGTTGTACCTATTTTCCAAATCAAAATCGAAGGAAACCAAATTCAATTTACCCGACGAACCTGCAACTTGCAAGGTATCGGACATACTTAATTCAGGTGGAAGCATTTGCAACACGATAATTCCGGCAATGATCATCCCTCCCATCATCACCATCATTTGTTGTTTCTGGGTTTGAGTAACAGCTTTCGTTCCGCCCGAAACGGTGTAAATAATCACCAAAACACCAATGAATATATTGGTCAAAGTCAGATCCCAATGAAGCAAAGAAGATAAAATAATAGCCGGAGCATAAATGGTTATTCCTGCCGCTAATCCACGCTGAATCAGGAACAAAAGAGCCGCCAAAGTTCTTGTTTTTAAATCAAATCTAGTTTCAAGAAACTCGTAAGCGGTGTAAACTTTGAGCTTATAATAAATGGGAATAAAAGTGACACTTAGGATAATCATTGCGATAGGCAATCCAAAGTAAAACTGGATGAAACCCATTCCTTCGGTGTAGCCTTGTCCAGGAGTAGAAAGAAACGTAATAGCCGAAGCTTGTGTGGCCATAATTGAAATTCCTATCGCCCACCATTTGGCGTCGCTGTTGCCCTTGAGATACCCCTTGAGATCTGAACTTCCGCGGGTTTTCCAGACACCGTAAATCACGATGAACAACAAGGTGCCGATCAATACTGTCCAATCAATTCCACTCATGAGAAATGATTAGATAAATACAAAAACCAAATAATTTGCAAGACAAGAACCACGATTAGTAGCACGTACCAACCTTTCCAGGATTTAAAAAGAGGTGGTTTTTCCTTCTCACTCATGTCCTAAAGATATTAAATTGACCAACAACCTATATGCTCCAGGCACACCAACTGGCAATTCGCGGAAGAAGGAAAGTCCAGTGTAGATATAGTTTCCTTTCCCGTAATTGGCAACCAGTAAAGAACCTTCTTTCTGCGATTCCCCACCGTCGTGACAACCCAAAATAGGTGTAAAATCGTCACTCCATTCATTTGGAAAATACAAACCTCTTTCTTGCACCCAATTGTCGAAATCGGCCTGGGTAATTTTATTTGGTGTATTCAATACTGGATGATCGGGCGCCAAAAAGGTAACTTCGGCTGTTTCATTTGTAACTCTGTCTCTGCTTAACTTCAATTTGAACGGGGCAATATCCTGAGTGACCAAACGATGGCTGGTGTTGTATTGTACGATAAGGTTTCCTCCTTGTTCGACGTAATCGAACAGTTTTGGCAGGATATCAACCATTTCGTCCTTGGTATTCAGTGCTCTAATTCCTAGAACTACAGCGTCGTATTCGTCGATTCTTGATAAATCTGTTTCAGTTAGTATATCAACTGTATAACCTACCAGACGCAAGGCTTCAGGAATTATATCACCAGCTCCTTCAAAATAGGCAACTTTTTCTCCTCTTTTTTGAATATCGGCCAAATTGATGTTCACTTCACTGGACTTCAAAAAGATTTGTGAAGGAATGTGGTCGTATTCGATGAATTTTACCTCTTTGTCCATAGTCGTTCCATTTCCTTTTATTATTCTAGGAACGAACTTACCAGATTCTGCATTTTCGCCTGGGGTAAGTTCAAAAATGAAAGTTTGCTCTTCATTCTTCTTCGTCCAAAAAATGTTTTCATCGTATTCATTTAACGTCCATCCTTTAGGAACTTCAACTTTCCAATAACCTGAAAAACGATCGGTAAAGTTTTTGACATGAACCTTAATTATTTGCTTTTCAGCTCTTTTGGCCAAAACATTATCTTCTTCAACACGAATAGAAATAGATGGTTGAACATAAAATGGTTTATAAATTTCACCTTTAACGGGGTCGTTTTCTTTGTAAACAAGTGGCACCTTAACTCGAATTTTTTCAAAATCATAAAGTAAATCTATCCAAACGAAGGTCAAAGGTCTATTGTCGGGTTGAAGCACTAGGTCTTGTTTTGCCAAAGAATATGTTCCTAAAGTTCCAGATTCCTTCAACCAATATGAATTTGAGGTTTCAATTGTCGATGGAACTGGCAAAACAATATTTTGAGTATACGGCTTGTTTTGGACCAATCTTTCATGACCTTCTCTCGCCCAATTTAAGTTCGTAAAACGAAATGAAGTGAATGCGAATTTATTGGATTGACGGGCAATGAATTCAAAATTTATAGATATGGAATCATCGTGAGAAACGGCAAATTTATTCGAAACGGCCTCAAGATAAACACCACCACATTGCAAAATAAGTTCTTCAACTTCCTTTATTTTTTCTAGAACACGAGGTTCAGTATCTAGTTTTTTCAAAGCATTACGCAAGTTAAAAAGAGCCGGTATACTTGCTTCTGGATGCTGTAAATCGTATTTCTTAATGATTTTATTAATCATTTTTTGAACCAAACGTGAACGTTCTACCCTTTTCCATGAAAAATCGACGTCATCAAATAATGACTTTCTCGCTTTTTCTCCTTTTACATGTTCGAAATATTCGACCTGTTCGCCTCTAACTCCAGTAGAACCAAAACCTTGACTCTTGTGCATCGTTCGACTTACTGCGGCTATCTCGTTGCAAGACGTACCCAATAAACTTTCGTATTGACCGATGTCTTCTGTTACCACGTTTGGATCATCTCCTGAAATAGAATCGTTCCACCACCGTCCGGTATTGGTTACTAGTCGGCGTGCTTGCCAAACATTTACTGACGTCAATTGCTCCGGATACGAATTTGAATCTGCTGCCAAATCGAACGCTTCGTCACCTAAAATGGCGGATGCTGTGTGATGACCATGCCCCCCTCCTCCATCAGCTGGAAAACGACAAACGATAACATCTGGTTGAAAAGCGCGAATCACATAGATTAAATCGCCTAGGACTTTTTCTTTGTCCCAAATTCGAAATGTTTCTTCTGGGTTTTTCGAATAACCGAAATCATTGGCTCTAGAGAAAAATTGTCTTCCACCGTCGACTGAGCGTGCCATAAGCAACTCTTGCGTACGTATCAAACCCAACTCTTCCCGAAGTTCAGGCCCAATCAAGTTTTGTCCACCGTCGCCTCTTGTCAAAGACATGTATGCTGTTGCCGCTAATTTATTATTCGCACAATAGGCGATGAAACGCGTGTTCTCATCATCTGGATGTGCAGCGAGATACAATACTCTTGCTTGAACATTTAGTTTTTGAAGATTTTTGAAGATTTCTGATGAACTCCATTGCTCAGGTTTTTGAGCATAGGTTATTGTTGAGATAAAGTAAACTAAAAGTGGGAAGATTTTAATCATGGGTCTAAAAATAACAAAACTTTAAAGGAGATTTAAGGGTGTATTTAGCTTTAACTTATCTTAGGCATCATATTCTAATGCAATCTGGAACATTTTTTGCTTTTATACGAATAACAAGTATGCGGATACTCATATTCATATCTATTATTCTATTGCCGGCACTTTCCTTTAGCCAGTCGGATCTGGACGGATTATGGCAAGGAATTCTCGTGCAAAACGGCAAAGGGATGACGCAATCTAATCCGTTTTTCATGGAAATAGAAACCAAATCTGGTAAATCATCTGGACGAACACGAGAGGAAATCTACAAGACAGAATTTTATGCAATTGGGAAACAATACGGAACTGTCAAGGATAGAACAGTTGAATTTAAACATGTTGTTTACACTAAAAAAGAAGGCAATGCTAGAATTTCATGGTGCAAACTTAAAGGAACTTTGGTCTACAACTCTGAAACCGGATATCTCGAAGGCAACTACACGAGTTCAGATTGTCGAACGAATGCCGGCACTATTATCTTATTTCGAACGAAAAATGTTTTTAGTGACGAATCAAGCATTGCATCGCATAGTAGCCGTGATGGATTGATCAAAGATCTAGAAATGGGATTGAAAGCGCCCGAAATTCGATCTGAGGATAGAAAAAATTTCGTTTTCCAACCCATTTACTTCGATTACGATAAGGCCGAAATTCGACCAGAATACAATAATTTTCTGACAAGAATTGTTCGTGTGGTGAATGGGCATAGTGATTTGCGTGTTAGAGTAACTGGAAATACAGATGCGGATGGAACGGACGCCTACAACGATGATTTATCAAAACGTCGGGCCGAAGCGATTATCGACTACTTCGTGAATCAGGGAATAGCCGCTGACCGAATCGAAATCGAATTTAACGGCGAGAAAAAACCAGTCGATCGCAATGATACCGGAGAAGGAAAGCAGAATAATCGTCGGGTAGAGTTTGCTTTTATTTAAAGACGCTATTTGTTCCAAAATAATTATTGCTTTATATTTGGTTTTGAGTTTGTTATAATCGAACCAAATAGCGTATGTTCCTGAAAATAGCTTCGTTTTTCATTTTCTTATTATCGTTACATGCTTTTGGTCAAATTCAAGGTCAATTTGCATTGTCTGTTGATATTACTGGATATCAAACGAGTCTAGATTATAGGCATAGATACATGGATACTTATCGAACAGGCGATCTCATTCAATTTCAAAGTTCGGAACCTACATTTTATAAAAAGAAAAAAGTAAGCCGAATTTTGATAACCAATGAAAACAATCAACCCTATTATGATCTCAAATTAGATACGTCAGGACAGGTAGAATCTTCTCGACAATATAGATCTGGAATTAGCTATTATTCGAAAAAAATAAAGCTTCCTGGAAACTCCACATTACACGTCAATCAACGTTGGCAAGGTGAACAATTGCAAAAATCAGATAGCACTTTCTATCACAACCGAACATATACCAACGGCGATACAAGCATTCATTATTCCTATCAGGTTCGGATTGTTCATATTCAAGGAAAGATAATCAACGAAAGGAATACATTTTACAACGAAAACTACCTCGGGCAAACCGTTAAAGAAGGGATGTATCCAATTTTTTTTAATGTTTATTATTTAGATCCAGCAAACAGTGACTATGTTGCCCCTATTCCAAACTACTACGATACACCCTTCAAAACCGATTTTGATCCGAATAAAGTGTATTTAGTCGAACATTCCATAACTGGCTCGGGTAGTTTCGAGGTCAATTTCGTAGAAATGGACAAAGAAAAAATATTTGAACATCCACATTTTCAGGATTTACCCATGAGTGATAATCGCATGTATTTTGTGGATGGTGAAGAGTTTGTACAACCTATTCCTTCACAAGATTTGCGCATGAACCCCTATACTTGCGGAACGAACTACCAAGATAGGAGTTACGCCACACCTCCAAAACACAACGGCTGGATTATTCGCCGCTCTGACGGTTTAATAGCATCAGCCTATTGCGATTATTGGGAAGTCGATAATTCGCCAGAAGCTTTGTTGGAAAATGCGAAAAAAGACAGCTTGGCAGAAGCAAATCAAAATGCCCCTTCAAATGTCGTGATTGGTAATAACGGATATAACTCATATTTCTATCCCGCACGAAAATTTAAATTTTCCGAACGAGTTACAAAATACTGTTATGAATATGAGTTTTTTGAATAAAAGGAAATTGAAACATTATTCCACAAAAAAACCGCATCAGCTTAGCCGACACGGTTTACATATTTTCGATTAAAGTATTACTTTACTTTCACCCAAGTCTGCGTTCGGAAAAATGGTCCGATGTACCCACGAACGTTTAATTTGTCTGGATCTTTAGAATCTACCCACATTTTGCACGTATAGATTTTTCCAGTTTCTGGATCAACAATTGTACCGCCTTCCCAAGCACCGCCATTCCAAGTTAAATCACGAACTAGTTGAAGACCAACCAAAGGTTCACCTTTTCTATCATCAGTGCATTTATCGCACTTTGCATTCGGTTCTCTGCCTTCTCTGGGATACAAATAGATAATCTTACCAAATAATTTGTTGCCGTCTTTGTACAACTCTACAATCGACTTTTTCTTATTTGTTTTATCATCAATGGTTACCCATTTCCCAATGCTAGATTGAGCAAAAGCCATTATGTTAAACATAACAGCAAGCGTTAATACAATTAATTTTTTCATTTTAATCTATTTTATTTATTTGTTTATGGCTGTCTAAAAATAGACTTTTAATTATAGAATTACAATTACTGCGCCAAAAAGTTTTTGAGTATCTTTTTACCTTCTAAGGTCATAATGCTTTCTGGATGAAATTGCACGCCGCAAAGTTGTCTTTCTTTTGACTCGATAGACATAATAATTCTACTTTGTGATTTAGATGTCACTTTCCATTCGGTAACACCCTCTATGTCAACAGCCCATGAATGATATAAACCTACTTCAAAATTGTTCGAAATACCTTTTAACAACTTGGAATCTCCTTCACGAATAATCGTTTCCTGAAGCCCATGTTTAACAATTTCTTGATTGTAAATCTTTCCACCCGTGATTTCTACTAATGCCTGCATACCCAGACAAACACCTAAAATTGGCTTTTTATTCAAGTTCTCCTGCAAAACAGCCATCATTCCTAATCTTTGTTTAGGTAAACCTGAACCAGGAGAAATTATAACTTTATCAAAAGCGTCTGCCTCATTGTTTAAACACTCATTCTCCCGAATTACTGCTACCTCCGCACCCATTCCTTCCAAATAATGGGATAAGTTAAATGTGAAAGAATCAAAGTTGTCTATTAGGAGGATTTTCACTGCTTTTTGCCTTAAAATTAGTAAACTTGTACAAAGTTTCAACACCCCATGAAAAAAGTAATTTCGATTCCTGGAGCTCCTGCACCAATCGGTCCTTATTCTCAAGCAATTGTAAAGAACGATAGCCTTTTCGTAAGTGGTCAAATACCTTTGAATCCACAATCGGGTGAACTCGTTTTGGACTCGATTTCTGAAGCTACAAAACAAGTGATGGAAAATATCGTTTCTTTGGTGCAATCTGCGGAATTTAAAATGACGGATATCGTAAAATGCAGCATCTTCTTGAAGTCAATGGACAATTTTGCCGAGGTAAATGCAGTATACTCAAGTTATTTTCCAGAGGTCCCGCCAGCAAGAGAGACTGTTCAAGTTTCTAAATTACCCATGGATGTGCCTGTTGAAATCAGCTGTATAGCTCTAAAATAAAATTTTTAAAACGACTTGTCGGAATCCTTTTCATATAAATTAAGTGTTGTCGTAGTTAATTACAACGTTGAGTTCTTTTTGGAGCAATGTTTAAACTCTGTTCGAAAATCGCTGGAAAAAGTTTCAGGAGAGGTATTCGTGGTGGACAATTTCTCCATCGATGGTTCCGTGGAAATGGTTAAGCAAAAATTTCCAGAGTTCACGCTAATTGCCAACCAAGAAAATTTAGGATTCTCTAAAGCAAATAACCAAGCCATGCGCTTGGCCAAGGGCGAATATATTCTATTGCTAAACCCAGACACAGTTGTAGAAGAGGACACTTTTTTAAAGATTGTCGAATTCATGGACGAACATCCTGATGCTGGCGGATTGGGTGTAAAAATGGTCGATGGCAAAGGTCGTTTTTTACCAGAATCGAAAAGAGGACTACCTACACCAAATGTGGCATTTTATAAAATATTTGGCTTTTCACGAATTTTCCAAAAATCAAAAACCTTCGGGCAGTACCATTTAGGTTATTTGGACGAAAATGAGACGCATGAGGTGGATATATTAAGTGGAGCGTTTATGATGATGCGAAAAGAAGCACTCGACAAAGTTGGTCTACTCGACGAAGCTTTCTTTATGTATGGAGAAGACATTGATTTGTCGTATCGAATTAAAAAAGTAGGATACAAGAATTATTATTTTCCGAAGACATCGATAATTCATTACAAAGGAGAAAGCACTAAGAAAAGTAGCGTCAACTATGTATTGGTTTTCTATACGGCAATGGTCATTTTTGCCAAAAAGCATTTTACCCAAAAGAACGCCAAGCTATTAAGCCTTCTAATATACACGGCCATTTATTTGCGAGCAGGTGTTGCTATAGTAGTGCGTATGATTAAAAAAACTTTTCCTCCAATGCTGGACGCTCTGTTTATTTACGGTGGATTGTTTGCATTGACCAATTATTGGAAAATGTCAGACATTAGTTTTCCGAATTATACCTTTGAAATAGCACTACCCGCCTATACCTTGATTTGGCTTTTGAGTATGTTTCATCAAGGATTATACGACAAACCGTTTAAATTCATCAACACACTTAAAGGTATACTTTTTGGAACATTGGCACTTTTGGTAATGTATGCCCTACTGCCTAAAGACTTGCAATTCTCTCGACTTTTCATTCTTCTTGGAGCTTCATGGGTTCATGCATATATTTTAATTACAAGAATATTTATGCATTTCTTTTTTGGTAAAAAGTTCAGCTTATCAAAATCAAAAAACAAAAGTTTTGCGATTGTTGGTGAAGAGGAAGAGATTATACGTGTTGAAAAACTTTTAAAACAAACACTAAAAAACATCGATCACATTTATAAGGTAACTGCAACTAATGAAAAAGCAGCTGGACATATTGGAACTATAGACCAATTGGACCAAATCGTATTTATCAACAAAATAGATGAAGTTATTTTCTGTGCTAAAGATTGCACCGCCAACAAAATTATTCATTGGATGAAAACCTTGAAAGGCGACAAACTCGACTTTAAAATCGCTCAACCAGAAACGTATTTTCTTATTGGTTCTAATTCTATCGACACTGCTGGAGATTTGTATTTAATGCCGGTTAACAAAATTGAGGATCCAAAAAACAAACGAATCAAACGTCTATTTGATTTGATCAGCTCATTCCTGCTTTTGTTAACCTCACCAATTCTCATTTGGAAATATCAGAATCGTTTACAATGGTTTAAAAACATCTTCAAAGTATTTTTAGGTGACAAATCGATGGTTGGATATCACGAAGAACTAAAAGAAAACCGTCAGCCTTTACCTAAAATAAAATACGGAATTCTAACCCCGAATGATATCTACAAAGAGCAAGATGAAAAATTAACCGAGAAGAGAAATTTGTTGTATGCCAGAGATTATAGCTGGAAACAAGATTTGAAGATATTAAAAAGATGTTGGGGAAAACTTGATAAACCCCTCAAATTATCAAAGAAGTAATCATATATTTTTGTTAGTAACTAAAGGACAGGGCTAAACAATTATGGCACAGATCGAAATTAGACTCCCGAAGATGGGAGAAAGTGTTACGGAAGCAACCATTACAAACTGGTTGAAAAACGTTGGTGATTCAGTAGAAATTGATGAGCCTTTAGTGGAAGTTGCGACCGATAAGGTCGATAATGAACTACCCTCTGAAACAGCAGGTTTACTTATAAAACAATTGTTTGAAAGGGACCAAGTAGCTCAGGTTGGGGATGTTATAGCGATTATCGCAACGGATGGTGAGAGTGCTCCAGCAACGAAAGCTCCGACAACCACTGAAAAAGCTGCCGAAAAAATCGTCAGTGAAATCGAGGTAATTACAGAGACTGTAAATAGATCACCTCCTGTTTCAACTGAGAAACATGGTGATTCAGGTAAATTCTATTCTCCACTTGTGAGAAGTATCGCCGAAAAAGAAGGAGTTACAATGCCTGAATTGGAAGCGATTCCAGGTTCAGGGCAAGGTAGCCGAGTTACGAAAAAGGATATCCTCTATTACATAGACACTAGGGCGTCTGGTGGTTCTTTATCTTCTGCTCCTACAAAAGAAGTAAATCCCGCTGCTGCTGCTCAATCGCCTGCTGTTGGTTCGTCCATGGGGCATATAAAAGCGCCAATGGTGCCTTCAATGCCTGGTGATGAGATTGAGGAAATGGACCGTATGCGGAAAATCATCGCTGAACATATGGTGATGTCCGTGCATGTTTCGCCACATGTTACTTCGTATGTGGAGGCAGATGTGACCAACATTGTAAATTGGAGGAATAAAACGAAAGATAGTTTTGAAAAGCGAGAAGGTGAGAAATTGACCTTTACACCAATATTTATGGAAGCTGTTGTGAAAGCAATTAAAGACTTCCCTGGTGTTAACGTTGCAGTTAGCGGTACGACTATCATCAAAAGAAGAGACATAAATCTGGGAATGGCAACCGCTTTGCCTTCTGGAAACTTGATTGTTCCAGTTATTAAAAGCGCAGACCAGCTAAACTTAGTTGGAATTGCAAAAGCAGTCAATGCTTTGGCTCGCAATGCACGTGATAATAAATTGAAACCAGAAGATATACAAGGCGGAACCTATACAGTAACGAATGTTGGAACATTTGGGAATGTTATGGGAACGCCAATCATCAATCAGCCTCAAGTAGCTATACTGGCATTAGGTGCAATTCGAAAAGTGCCGGCTGTTATTGAAACTCCAGATGGAGATTTCATAGGTATTCGTCACAAAATGTTCTTATCGCACTCTTATGATCATAGAGTTGTGGATGGTGCATTGGGCGGAATGTTCGTAAAGCGTGTTGCCGACTATTTGGAGCAGTTCGATATGGACAGGGCTTTATAAAGAAGAGGAATAGTCCATATTGATCAGTTCGTCTTCGCTAATTCAAATAAAAATGGTAATACGTTATTTATTTCTAATTATGGCGACTCTTGCTTTTGGACAAGCATTTTCGCAAGAACTGACCGAGAAAGACATTCGGAATATGGTTGAGAAAGAATCTGAGCAAAAATTAGTTGTTCAGTGTTCAGTATTGACACAAGAAGGATTCAGTTATTACGCAGAAATCATCGCAGATAAACTTTTGGCTTTTCAACCTAATAGTGCCAACTATAATTATAGAAAAGGTTTCTTGATGCTGGATTCGCATACCGATTTTGAAGGGGCAATGCCTTATTTAAAGTTAGCAGCGAAAGATGTGAAGAAGAATTTTGACGTGTACTCCCCTAAAGAGAAAAGCGCACCAACTGATGCTTATTATTATTTAGCGAGATGTTACCATTTGAATGAGCAAATTCCTGAAGCTGTTGAGTATTACAACAAATTCATTACTGCTTCTGATCAGGGTTCTGAGTTAATCCCAACGGTAAAGTTAAAATTACAACAGTGTGAAGTAGCTTATCGTGAAATGTCCAATCCGAAAGATGCATTAGTTGAAAACGTTGGTAAAGTAATCAACTCTGAGCGACCTGAATTCAATCCTGTAGTTTCTTTAGACGGTTCGGCATTGTACTTTACTTCGAAAAGAGCATGGGAAGATAATTCAACGGATAAATGCAGAGACAAACGATTCAACCAATATACAGAAGATATATACGTAAGTTATGTTCATTTCGACGGATCTTGGATCGATCCATTTCGTTTAGATTTTTGTGATGGAGCAAGAAATGAAGCAATAATGGCCGTTTCTGCCGATGAACGAAGAATTTACGTTTTCCAAGACACAGCGGGTAATGGAGATATTTACTATTCAGATTTCACAACGAATCGTTTTCAAGAGATTCAATTTTTGAATGACAAGCGAATTAATACAGATAATTGGGAACCGCATTGTTATTTGACTACTGATGGACAAAACTTGTATTTCACATCTGATCGACCTGGCGGATTTGGTGGACGAGACATTTACCGTGTTGTTCGTCTCCCTGATGGGTCGTGGAGTGAGCCGATTAATCTTGGTCCATCTGTAAATACACCATATGATGAAGACGCACCATTTGTAGCAATAGACAATAAAACTTTGTATTATTCAAGTAATGGACCTCTTTCCATGGGTGATTTTGATGTATTCGTTACACGTCGTGACGAAAACAACAACTGGTCTGCTCCTATTAACATGGGATATCCATTGAACTCAACTGGAGATGATATTTATTATACGACAACTGTTGATGGATTAAGAGGTTTCTTAACTTCTTTAAGAAAAGGTGGTGAGGGTGAAAAAGACATATACGAGATTAAAAACTCTACTCAAACCTTAAACAATGTAGCTGTGTTGAAAGGACAGATTAAAACTGTTGATAATCAACCTATTCCTGAGGATGTAGCAATCACTGTTAATTGTATTTCTTGTAAGGATAAAAATTCAAGAACAGTTTTCCCAAGATTGCGTGACGAAGTTTACTTCAGTCAAATGGAACCTTGTGAAGAATACGAATTGGTATACACCTTTGACGGTGGGAAAAGAGAAATCTACCGTGAAAAACTAAAAACGGGTTGTGATGATAAATATTACGAGATTTTTAGAGATATTACTTTAGATATTAAATCGATTAATAATGGCGGCAATACCGTGGTAGCTGATTCGAAAGATCCTACAAAACCAATTATTGATCCGATTAAACCAATCAAGCCAATTAAACCAATTGATGCCGTTACCAACATTGATCCGATTACCAAAACAGATTGGAGTAATCCAAGATACAAGCACTATTTTGAATACAACGGTAACAAGATCAATCCGAAAAAAGGTGATTTCAAAAGATTCGTAAAAGAAATTGAGAAACAAATGAAAGAAGGTCGTAAGGTTATTGCTATCAACGTATACTCTTCCGCTTCAACAGTTCCAACGAAAACATACGAAACGAACGAGAAATTGAGTGCTCTACGTGCTGAGAATATCAAATACGATATCATGACGTATTTCCAATCCAACACTCGTTTCAACGAGAAAATTGTTGTAACAATTAAAGGATCAACGGTTTCAGGACCAGCGTACCAAAAAGATGCTCAGAACAGAAAGAAATACCGTGCGTACCAATACGTTGAAGTTATTACTGAATAAAACAAATCATTCCTTTAAAAAAGGTCCATTCTTTCGAGTTTGGACCTTTTTTCTTGCCTTCTCCATTCCAAAATATTTCTAACTTTAGTGTTCAATAATCAATTCATGAAAATACAATTACAGCGACCATTAGCCGTTTTCGATCTAGAGACGACAGGCATCAACATCACGCAAGACCGTATAATCGAAATTGCCATTCTAAAGGTTCATCCTGATGGCAAACAAGAAACGTATGAAAAGCGAGTGAATCCTGGTATGAAAATGACCGAAGAAAATATGGCCATTCACGGTATCAGAAATGAGAATCTAGTGAATGAACCGTCATTCGGTGAAATTGCGACGGAAGTTAAGGCATTTATTACAGGTTGTGATTTTGGTGGATACAATTCTAACCGATTTGACGTTCCAGTTTTGGTTGAAGAAATGTTGCGTGTAGATCCTGATTTTGACATCTCGGCTTCGAAGTTTATCGATGTTCAAAACATCTTCCACAAAATGGAACAAAGAACCTTGAGCGCTGCTTATCAGTTCTATTGTGGCAAAGAATTAGTGAATGCGCATTCAGCACTGGCCGATACCACTGCAACGTGGGAAATTTTAAATGCACAATTAGAAAAATACACTGAATTGAAAACCGACATGGACTTTCTTTCAGATTTCACCATCGCTCATGATTTTGATAGAGCTGATTTTGCAGGAAGATTGGCCAAAAACAAAAAAGGCGAAGTACTCTATAACTTTGGTAAAAACCGTGGGAAAACAGTGAGAGAAATCATGAAAAATGAACCTGGTTATCATGGTTGGATGCTAAATGCAGACTTTCCTTTGCACACAAAGCAAATCTTAAAGAGTGAGTTAGATCGCCTAAAAAAGGAAGCAAGTATTCAGCGCGAAAAAGCGAAAAAAAACGAGTCCGAAAAACTAGAGAACAAACTTGATCAACTTCAAAATAAATTTAAGAAATGAAAATCTTTTGCATAGGAAGAAATTACAGCGAGCATGCTAAGGAAATGAACGTAGAAGTTCCCCAGAATCCATTGTTCTTTATGAAGCCAGACACTTCGGTTCTAAAAGGAAACGATTTCTATTTCCCGAATTTCACCAAAAATTTGCATTATGAATGTGAACTTGTGGTTCGTATTTCTCGTGTGGGAAAGAACATTCAGGAAGAATTTGCTCACAAATATTATACTGAAATCGGGTTGGGAATTGATTTCACAGCAAGAGATCTTCAATCGGAATGTAAAAAGAACGGATGGCCATGGGAATTGGCTAAATCGTGGGAAAACTCTGCTCCTGTCGGTCATACTTGGATAAATAAATCCGAATTGAATTTAGAAAACATTTCTTTCGAATTGGATTTGAATGGTAAAACGGTTCAAAAAGGGAACAGTACGGACATGATTTTCAGAATAGATCGATTAATCGCTCATTTGTCGCAATACAACACACTTAAAGTGGGTGATTTGATCTTTACAGGAACTCCTGGAGGTGTTGGACCTGTTCAGATTGGCGATACGCTTGTTGGACGTTTGGAAGGAAAAGAAATGTTTGCTTTAAATATCAAATAGATTACTTCCCAGATCCCTTGAAAATAATCATGACGGTATACAGCATGATTTTAAAATCTAACGCTAAACTTCTGTTTTTCATGTATAACAAGTCGAATTTCATGCGTTGCAACATCTGCTCGACATTTTCGGCGTAACCAAATTTTACTTGTCCCCAAGAGGTAATTCCAGGTCTTACTTTCGTTAATTGTAGAAACTGAGGTTCAACCTTTTTTATTTGATCGATAAAGAACTGACGTTCTGGTCTTGGTCCTACTAATGACATTTCACCACGTAACACATTGAAAAACTGAGGAAACTCATCCAAACGCATTTTACGCATGATTTTACCGCTTGGCGTAATTCTAGGGTCATTCTCCGAAGATAGCTGAGGTGTTCCATTTTCAGCTCCAACAAACATTGTTCTATACTTGATGATTTTAAACGATTTACCATTTAGACCAATTCGTTCTTGCCGATAAAAAATTGGCCCTTTTGAACCCACCTTCACCATTATCACTAAAAAGATGTAAACAGGTAGTAAAATCAGAATTGCGATAGTTGAGAATAACACATCCAGGAATCTTTTCGTAAGTCGCTGCCAAACGGGCATAGTGTCTGTATTGACTTCCATCAATAAGGCGCCGTAGATATTGGTCATTTTCACAGAACCGGCAATCAAGTCGTACATATCCGACAAAATTTTAATACGTATGTTACCTGAGTCTATTCGAGTAATGATACTTTGAAGTCGTTCATGCTCGGTGCTTTCTATGGCAATAATAACCTCGTCCAAATCGTTTTCAGCTATTATTTTTTCAAGCTCATCAGCATGTCCTAAATACGGAATCTGATTTTCCAAAAGCTTGTCAATACCATTCAGATTGACGAAACCAACAAATTGATTCCCGTTTCCTTTGGGCAATTGTAAAATCTCATTATAAATAGAAACTGCCTTCTCACTACCTCCAATCAACAAGGTTCTAAAACCGTTCTTTCCATCATGAATTTTTCGTACAATCCAATTCGAAAGGAAAAATCGCACCGTAGCCAAAAGGAAAAAGTGAACGCCAAAGAGGATGAGTAAAGAGCGATAGTAACTTTGATACCCTTGTATTTCATCATCTAATAAGAATACGAAAAATAACAGGAACGTCCCTAAAACACTGCCAAAAAAGGATAGTACCAAAGCTCGTGAACGATACATTCGTCGAACATCGTGATAGGTGCCTTGCATAAAATAAATAGTCAACCAAATGAGAGGAACAATGAGAATACCGGCAAAAAACGTTGGGTTGGTTTGAAAATCTTCCTTTTCGATATAAACTTTTCTGAAATAATAGAAAACGCCCCAAGAAGTAGCAGAAACTAGATAATCTAAACAGATAAATAATAATGTAAGTAGATTTTTCTTCATTAATAATGCACCACTTTAACGTTGTCTATTAGAATATCACGTGGATTTCCTCCTTCAAATGTCGAAAGCAGATACAATCGATAATTATACGAATTGGGCGTACCAGAAACGACTTCTCTTAAATCGATGTAAATCTTTTTCCATACTTCTTTACCTGCTTCTTGACCGTTTAATTGAATCATCGGATGATTCGTGATGCCAGCAGAATTGGTTTCAATTAAACCCGTAACTATGGCATTTGTATTGCGGTAATCTATTTCTAAATAAATATCTTGTCCTATAGACCAATCTGTGAATACGCCATCTTGGGTGTTTTCTGTATACCCAAGAAAATTAGAATCTTGAGCGCTCAGAGATATTTGTCCATATCCACTGCCCCACTCCAAATACTGAGGGTCGTTACCATAAATCAGGGTCGCCGCATAGTTCGGGTCGGAGTCAAATTTAAAATTAAAACTATCGTCAAAATTCTCTACCCAAAAATCGAGGTTGTCTTTGTAACTCGTCTTTGGGTCAACAACAATTGTTTCATTTTTGACCAAATCTAACTCTATATCATATGATTTAACGAACGGGTAAATTTTCTTCGTCGCTGAAATGCCATTGTCTTCTATAACCGGGAAAATTTTCAATTCGGATGAACCTTCATCAAGTATTGGAATTTTAACAGGCAATTCAAAAACTCCAATCAATTGACCGTCAGCATATACCCAAGCGTGCGTAAAATTATGAGACAAACTTCCTTCCTCACCGTTCAAGCTTGCATTTGCTTCCAAGGTCCATGCTTTAATCTGCACCCATGATGGATCTGGGTTGTTTTTAACGCAAGCGAATAGAACGAATAATAAAGAGAAAACGGATAGTAATTTCATGTTGAGATGATAACGATTAAACGAAACAAAAATTGTTACAGCTGGACTTTAGAGTTTTCATCAATTTTTTCTAGAACCTGATGTGCTACTTTTAATGCTTTGAACCCATCTTCTAGCGTCACGCGTGGCTCCGTTTCGTTCACTATGGATTGATGAAAAGAACTTAATTCATCTTTAATTGCATTTGCCTCACCAATGGTTGGTTTGTCAAACAAGATCTTCTTTGTTGGTTTTCCCTTTCCGACTTCAAATACAATATCAAATGGATCTGGCTCACCTTCAATATCTTCCATACGAACAACTTCTAATTCCTTGGTCAGGAAATCAACACTAATATAGGCGTCTTTTTGAAAGAATCTTGATTTACGCATGTTTTTCATTGAAATACGACTGGCCGTTAAATTAGCGACACAGCCATTTTCAAACTCAATACGAGCATTTGTAATATCTGGAGTATCAGAAACGACAGATACGCCTGAAGCAGAGATGTTTTTTACTTCTGATTGCACAACTGAAAGTATGGCATCAATATCATGAATCATTAAATCGAGAACCACCGGAACATCAGTACCACGTGGATTAAATTGTGCCAAACGATGTGTTTCGATGAACATTGGTCTGCCAAAAAACTCCTGTGCAGCAACGAATGCGGGGTTAAATCGCTCCACATGTCCAACTTGAACCTGCACGCCAGCTTCTTCCTTTAAAATAATAAGATTTCGTGCTTCCTCAACAGTTTCCGTAACTGGTTTTTCTATAAAAACATGTTTTCCAGCTTTGATGGATTTGCTCGCGCAATCGTAGTGTGAAAGAGTTGGTGTAACGATGTCCAAGCAATCCACGGCTGATATAAGTTCATCCATTGATTCGAAGCGCTTGATTCCAAACTCCTCGGTTACTTTCTTGGCGTTTTCCTCATCTGGATCGAAGAATCCAATCATTTCATATTGGTCCTTTAACTCTAAAATTAATCGGATATGTATTTTACCGAGATGACCCGCTCCTAAAACGCCTATTTTTAGCATACTTCTGTTTTCAACAAAAATAATCAGAATAAACAGCTATTGTTAGGACTTTTCAGATTTCTTTTTGAGAAAATAAACGCGTCTATAAATTGCTCAAGTAAGCTTTTTATCACCATAATAGCCCGTATCGATATTCACTTGAAGCTTTGTCAAAGTGGTGATTTGTCCTGTGTGGTAACTAAAATGCTCTATTACATGAATCAAAACAGAAAAGCCAGTTTCCGTAAATCCCTGAATACTATATGTTTGTCCGTATTTAGACTCCGGTACATCTCTTAGGCATTGTTGAATATTAACACGTAAATTTTCGAGTAAAAAGATTAAATCCGTTTTTTTTATGTTCTTGTGCGTTTCAAATTCAAGGTCTCTTTGCCGATTATCCGTTTGACCTCCTAAACCGTTTAATATCCATTGTCGAGCATTTCCGGATAAATGAAGGACTAAATTGCCAACAGCGGGCACATTCGGATTTATTTTTTTCCACAGATGTTTTTCATCGAGCAAACTTAAACACTTGAAAATCCGAGTATAAGATTCATCGAAAATACGTTGCTCAAATTGTTGTAGTAAATGTTCTTTGCTTATCATCCCATAAGTCTTTCTTAAAGATAAGTTTTTTTTCGATGTAGATGATATTACAATAATAAATTCTATATCTTTGCACCCGCTGAATCATTTGTGATTAAGCCTCCCATTCTACAAGGGACTTAGATTTTATGGTGGTTGTAGCTCAGTTGGTTAGAGCATCGGTTTGTGGTACCGAGGGTCGCCGGTTCGAGCCCGGTCTTCCACCCAGAGAATGAAACCGACCTTGAAAAGGGTCGGTTTTTTCTTTTAGCGAGCATTAATTATTGTGCGTGTCATCCTTAAAACGAAAAAAATGAATATAGATAAAACAAAACCAGTAATGGTAACAGGTGCCAACGGTTATGTAGCCAGTTGGTTGGTAAAAGATTTGTTGGAAGACGGACTTACAGTTCATGCTGCAGTTCGTAACCCAAATGACGAAAAGAAAATCGGGCATTTGAAAGAAGCAGCAGCCAATTCAAAAGGAACAATTAAGTTTTTTAAATCCGATTTGTTGACATCCGGATCATACAAAGAAGCGATGGAAGGTTGTGAGCTCGTATATCATACTGCTTCGCCTTTCACCTTAGACGTGCAAGATGCGCGAAAAGATTTGATCGAACCAGCGTTGAACGGAACAGAAAATGTTTTAAAATCAGTTAATGAAACTTCGTCTGTGAAACGTGTTGTTTTGACCAGTAGTTGTGCAGCGATTTATACCGATGCAATTGACACGGTTAAGGCTCCAGGTGGTCAGTTGACTGAAGATATTTGGAACACAAGCGCTACGGAATCCTACCAACCTTACTCTTATTCGAAAACAATAGCGGAGAAAAAGGCTTGGGAAATGGCCGAAGCACAATCGAATTGGGACTTGGTTACAATCAATCCATCTGGTGTATTTGGACCACCGTTAAATCCTCATAACACAACTTCTGAGAGCATGAACATACTTAAAATGCTAGGCGATGGTCAAATGAAAGCTGGAGCCCCACGAATCGGAATTGGAATGGTAGATGTACGCGATGTTTCGAAAGCACATTTCCAAGCTGGATTCAGACCAGAAGCAAAAGGTCGATACATCACATCTGCTCACAACACCAACTTTTTAGAGATGGGTCAAGCTTTGTTGCCGAAATATGGCGATCAATATCCAATACCCAAAAAAGCTTTGCCGAAATGGTTGTTGATGGCTGTTGGACCTATGGTGAATAAATTGTTTTCTCGTAAATTCATTCAAAAAAACGTGAATGTTTCCTGGAAAGCTGATAATTCAAAAATTAAACGCCAATTGGGAATCGAATTTTTACCTATGGAACAAAGTTTGGAAGAATCTTTTCAGGTTTTGATCGATGAAGGGATTTTGAAACCGAAAAAATAAATTAAATACCTATATTATCGAGGAGTTCATTCAAAATGGACTCCTTTTTATATTTTCAATAATTAAAAATCTGCTATGCCTTTTATTCTCTGAAACGCTATGTTGGTATATTTTTCAAAATGTAACTTTACTCACTTAAGATGACGTTGTCCGATTTTGATTTAAAAAAACTTTAATTCTTTAGCGAAGGATTATCCGGAACAAAATGGATTTCTATTTTTGCATAAGGATGGTTGATCAAATCTGTCCAATTTATATAAATTATGGTAAATCACAAAAAAGGATATATAGCAGGAGGCTGCTTTTGGGGAATGGAAGATTTATTCAGAACCAGGCCAGGTATAATCGACACTGAAGTGGGCTACCAAGGAGGTCAAAACGACCATCCTACTTACAAACACCATCCAGGTCATGCAGAGGGTATTGAATTGACGTATGATCCTACCCAAACGAGTTTTCGCGAGATTTTGGATTATTTTTTTCGAATTCATAATCCAACGACAGTTGATAGACAAGGAAACGATATGGGATCAAGTTATCGTTCGGCCATCTTTATTCAAAATGAAGAAGAGAAATCGATCGCCGAAGAAGTCATCGAAATCGTAAATAATTCAGGTCGATGGGATGGCAAAATCGTCACCACTTTAGAACCATTTTCTACTTTTTGGCCGGCAGAAGAAAATCACCAGGACTATTTGGTCAAAAATTCGGGTGGGTATACCTGCCACTTCGAAAGGTTTGATACTTTTTTAGACAAAATAACCTAAAAAAAGAATAGAAAATCTTAATATGGCTAGTCAAAATAAAACAACCATTACAATCAGCTTTCTGACAAAAAAGAGGGTGATAATTGTCAGCTTTCGGTCGTTTTGAATGAATTCATGTGGATTACTTTAATTAAATCGCCTATTTGAAAGCAACTTAAAACCTAACTTTTTAGTCTTTAAAGAAACACATTTTAATGACCAAATATGCCCTTTTCATCCTTGCGCTGGCGTTCTCGTTTTTGTCCTCGGCACAGGACTTTGAATGGCTTGTTTCTGGCGGTGGTCCATTGTCAGACAAAGCAACCGATATTGCGGTAGATCATGAAGGAAATATTTTTATTACAGGATTTTACAACGAAGAAGCCACTTTCGGTCCATTTTCTATTCCCTTCGGGAATCCTAGTTCAAAAGAAGTTTTTGTCGCAAAACTTGATCCTCAAGGAAATTATCTTTGGGCAAAATATGGCGATAATTTTTTCGACGACAGAGGATTAGGTCTATGCCTTGACAAGCAAGGAAATGTGTTTGTTACAGGAACTTGTTGGGGTGGAATGACGTTTGGATCTTTATCTGTTTACAATTCTTCCGCCTACACCGATCAAATTTTTATTTTAAAATTGGACGGTAACGGTAATGAAATCTGGTTGAAAAATGCAGGAGTCAATGCTGGAGGATATCCCTACAATGATGACCACGGTTTTAACTTAGTGGCTGACACCATTGGGAATATTTACGTCACTGGATTTATTTCCAATAATACTAACTCTCCTCAAAATGCCACTTTCGATGCTTTAATCGTCAATGTTGCACCTAACGATTCGCTCGCATTCTTGGCAAAATTAGATCCAGCTGGAATCTGGCAATGGGTTACTACTTTTGACGGAGAGAGTGGTTCGCGCGACAACGATATAGATATTGATAACGAGAATAATTTGTACATCGTTGGTGGATTTGATGGTACCCGAGTTTTTGGAAACACGACACTCACAAGCGTTGGGGGAAATGATGTCTTTGTAGTGAAATATAATCAGGATGGGAATTTTATCTATGCAAAACGAGCTGGTGGCCCGTTGGACGATCGAGCAAACGCTGTCCATTTTAGCTTTGACAATCATATTTATATAACTGGTGAATTCAGAGACAAGGCAGGATTTGGATTAGATAGTGTCAACAACAATGGTGGACCCAATGGGCGAGATATTTTCGTGTCTCGTATGACCAAGGACGGAACCTTTCAATGGGTAAAAAAAGCCGGTTCTAATAGTGGAAGCGACCGTGGAAATGGTGTAACTTCTAATGACCAAGGAAACATTTTCGTGACAGGACAATTTCGTGGAAAGGCAGACTTTCAAAGTAACATAGAGCTAGATTCTGGTTCTGATAGTATTCAGTTCTTTGTCGCGGCAATAGATACGCTTGGCAAATGGCGCTGGGCCAAACAAGGCGGTGGCGCCATGCCCGACCGTGGAAATAAAATCACCGTTGATGGCTGTGATGTTTATTCGTGTGGATATTATGAGTTGACCATGAACACTGATTCCCTTTCTATAAATGCATTGGGTAAAAAAGATGTTTTCGTTTCCAAAATTTCGGATGCTTGTTTCGGATACGATTCACCTCCACCGCCACCACCTCCTCCTCCAATTCCACCAGTTGTGGTTATTCCTGATGATTCGTGCAACATTCTCGTCTCAAACGTATTCTCACCAAATAGTGATGGTGTTAACGATTTGGTTACTTTTTCTGATTATTGCACCACTCCAGTTAATGTTTTGATATTCAACCGTTGGGGAAATATCGTTTATCAATCTGATAATCCAACTTTACCCTGGTATGGAACTGACATGCAAGGATTTTCACTAACCGAAGGTGTTTATTTCTATTCTATTAAAGGAACCAAGGCTGATGGAGAAACAATCAATCAACATGGGTTCATTACTTTATTAGGTAAATAGTTCAGTTATTAAAATTTGGTTTTATTTTTCAAATATTTCCATAGTTTTTTTAGAATTATGAAAAACTATCCATAAGCCAAGGAAATTTTGAATTATGCAGTTCTGAAAGCAAAATTAGATTTGAAATACAACGCTCTAAGCGAGCCGATTGATGGAAACCCTTTGACTGATTATTCCATTAATAACTGCAATTGGGGAGCCTCCTTCGTCTATCCTATTTTTGTTCGCAAAGCGCGAGGGGTAATGAAGTTGGCAGACATCAAGTTGCAAGAATTGGAAAATGCCCTGGGCTTTAAAACTGAACTCGGAGAGTAAAAGGCAAATGTGGCCGTTAATCAGTGGAGAACTGCCTATAATCAAATTCTAATCTTCAATCAAACGATTTCGGACTTCCAGAAATTGGTGCAAGACGAACAACCCCTTTTCAATAATGGTGAAAGCTCACTATTTCTGATAAACTATTGTGAATCAAGTTATATTGATGCTCAGGTTAAACTCATTGATACCCTGGCAGAAAACATGAATCAAAGTTAAATCTTGAGTTTGATTTGGGTATATTGCAATAAACAAAGCTTTTATTTTATGAAATATAATTTCTACCAGAACTTCAAGATTCTAAGTACTTCGTCCGTCAATCTAACTCTTTCATCGGCAAATAATGCTTCAGGAAACCCTTCTTCTCTGATAATCAATGTGGCAAAGTAAATTCTGTTCTTTGGTTTTTGGATATAACCAACGAACCAGCCCAAGTCTTTACCATCAATATAACCCCAACCTGTTTTCGCATAGCGAATACCGTAGCTCGATGTATCGCGTGCCATGATATTCTTCATGCTTTCTCGAGTTGATTCCTTTAAATTAAATTGTTTGGTTATTAATCTTCTCAAAAAATCTACTTGCTGCAAGGGTGAAATTTTGGACTCGCCTGTTAACCAGAATTCATCCAGATTATCTTTCCTTATGACCATACCGGTATACGCCAAAGAATCCATGTAGCTTTTCATTTGAGTCAATCCAATATTTCGCGCTAATTCCTGGTAACATGGGACACATGAAGATTGAAACGCATCGCGAAGGACCAAATCCTTCTTCCAACTTTCCAATCGTCTTGGCGCACCGTCGTATTTAAAAATGAAATCTTCAGTTATTGTACCCGTTTCCAGACCGATAATGGTATTTGGAATTTTAAACGTCGAAGCAGGAGAAAATTCGTCTTTCGCCACTCCAAAATCACTACTTGTATATTGATTGCTACTTTCATCGTAAATCAAAATTTGACCACCCAAATTCTTCGCTCCGAATAAATCATTTAAGTCAATACTTTGGAATTTTACAGGCTCTTTTGATCGTGTATATGTGTTGGGCAGTTTACTACCTTCAGCACAGCCAATTATTAACAATAGTAAAACTCCTGGAATCAATAAACGCATAATGTCTTGTTTTGCTGACGAAGTTAGCATTTGAACCGAATTGAATCTTGCTTGTACTAAAGAAAAAATCAACATGAGAAAGTTAATCGCCCTTTTATTTATGGGATAATTTAATAACGATAAGAATCAAGAGATGCAGATTTAAAAAGCAGTTTAGTAGATAAACACGAAACGTCAAGAGCTAAAATACACCACAAAAGGACCTTAACATGCACTATGTTGCCATCTTTTCATTTATGCTTGACAATTCAGGAGAATTTAAAAAAAGAAAATTCAGTCAACGTGTTTGGATACAGATAAATGAGAACTTGAAAAGAATTCCTCCGGGAAAGGAAGATTTCAAAGAGCCCTTAAGGAAAGATTAACGGCTCAACGCGAATAATCGCTTTCCTTATTCTTATCTTTGCCCAAAAATTATTTGAATGCAAGTTTATCTCGATAATGCGGCAACGACTCCTGTTGCTCCTGAAGTAGTTGAAGCAATGATTCCAATTCTCAAAGAAGGCTTTGGAAATCCTTCGTCTTCTCATTTTTTTGGTCGTCAATTGAAGGCGCAGATCGAAACGGCCCGCAGATCAATTGCAAAACATATCAATTGTTCGCCAGCCGAAATAATTTTCACCTCAGGTGGAACTGAAGCCGACAACATGGCAATTGCAGAAGCGGTAAACTCTTTAGGTGTGAAAAGAATCGTTACCACGACTATCGAGCACCACGCAGTTGGGCACACGGCAACGAGCATATGCGACAAAAACGATATCGAGTTGGTTTATGTGAAAATCGATGAGAAAGGTCAGGTCGATATGACTGATTTGAAAACCATTTTATCAGACGGTAAAAAAACTTTGGTGAGCTTAATGCACGCCAACAACGAGATTGCGACTTTATTGCCGATTGAAGAAGTATCGAAGATTTGTAGAGAAAAGGGAGCTTTTTTCCATTCGGACACCGTTCAAACGATGGGCCACTACCCTTTCGATTTGCAAAAACTAGATATCGATTTCATTACGTGCGCGGCACATAAATTTCATGGGCCAAAAGGAGTTGGATTTTTGTATATCAATAAAAATGTTCGTATTCATTCCATGATTCACGGCGGTGCACAAGAACGCGGATTGAGAGGAGGAACAGAAAACACCTCGGGAATTGTCGGATTGTCAAAAGCTTTTGATTTGGCGTATAAAGACGTTGCAGAACACCAGAAATATGTACAGGGCTTGAAGAACCATATGATTTCTCAATTGCGAAAAAACATGGAAGGCGTTGAGTTTCACGGCGAAATTGATCCAAATAAAAGCCTGTACACCGTTCTTAATGTTTGTCTGCCGAAGACAGAAAAGTCCGGTTTGTTATTATTTACACTCGATTTGAAAGGAATTGCATGTAGTGGCGGAAGTGCTTGCTCTTCAGGCGCTGTTCTTGGCTCACACGTTCTAGCTGGAATCAATGCACCGTCCGATAAACCAAATGCACGATTCTCCTTTTCTCGTTATACCACGAAAGAGGAAATCGATTTTACAATTGGGGTTTTGAAAGAGATTTACACTGGAGTTTTAGTATAGGATTTACTCTATTCCCTTATCCATGTGAATCGTCATTGGTGGTAATCAAAAGATTAAACGATCTTGTGTCAATTGCAATATTTTATAATCGCCATTGTCCCTATTTGATTTCGGTACAACCAGTTTGATGGAGTTTTTTCGTCCTTTATATTTCCATTTCCTAATTCTTTGGACTTTTTTGTGCGGGCCTATTCTTCCGGCTTTAAAAACACCATTATTTTCAAACTCGATATACACTTTTCGCTCTGTTTCTGTGTATTCGCGCTCTGTGTTTACCGTTTTAAAAACCTCCTAATAACCTGCAATTTCAGCTTTTCTGCCACCGCTGAAGGTTAAAACTGAGACAAGAAACAGGATGAAGATTACACTAGTTTTCATATTATAAAAATAATCAAAATGAATTAGACTTAGCCGGCAACAAAAGTCGTAGTTGGTATACTACTCAATTTTGGTAAATCGCCAGAATTCAAACGAAAGGTATTTTCAAACAGTATGAAACCAAAACAGCTTATCTCCGCACAATAACATAAAATCTTATTTTTATCCTACCAAATCTGCGTCATCCGCGTTCCATTATATGACCAATGATTACATCAACAATCTAAAACGTATACCTCAAAGTAGCCACAAAATTTCTTCCCGGCGCCGAAATATTCGAAGCAAAGACCCTATAATTCTGATCCAGGATGTTCTCACATGCCAATTGCATTCCCAAAAGCGTATGAAACTGATAATTTACGCGCACATTGAACGTATACCATGCTGGCATACCATCAACTGTTGCATTGTCTATATTGTCTTCACCAATAAGGTTGTAATCTTCCAGTTTCTTTTGTCCTGAATAATTTACAAACAGTTCAGATCTCATTTTTTCGGCCACATATGTCAACCCAACTCTTCCAAAAAACGGTGCAATATGATCCATAGGATAATCTGTCGTGTCTGTATTGATTCTGCCGAAGGTATAATTGAATGAAGCGAAACAGCTCAAATCTTTAACAATTTCTCCGCGAATGGCACCTTCAAAACCAGTCACATAAGCACTTTGCGAATTTATTGATGTACGTACCTGACTCATCAATCCATTGAATACAATAGAATCTTGACCTTCGAAAGTTGAATTTTGTATGTTAATCACGTTGTTCAATAAGGTGTAATAGCCAAGTGCAGAAACTGTGATTTTATCCTTCAAAACCTTGGAAACACCCACTTCTCCGTTGTAAGAATATTCGGCTTTCAAATCAGGATTCGGAACGATCACCGTACCTGGAATTGACTCAAACACCTTGGACAAATCATCCACATTTGGTGCTCTAAATCCTGTTGACGTGTTTGCTGTAATTCGCCAATCCTGCCCCGGATTGTAAACCAAACCTACACTACCCGTTGCATTCGCATTTTGCTGAACGATTTCAGAAAAAGGAAAAGGGAAAAACGTTTTGTCATCGAACTTAGCATTCAATTCTATATATGAAAAACGCAATCCACTACTTAATATAAACTTGTCCTTTTTCTTCCCGAGTTCGGTTGTTAGCGTTCCGTATGCCGCTGCACCATTCATCTCAGATCCACCATCTGGGTATCGGGTATCAATGTTGGAACCTTGACCGGTAGAAATATTCAATCGATTGGCTGTTGACTGAACTTGATTTGTGTAAGCTTCAACGCCATAACTAATCTCACGATTTTTCTTCCGCTTGTCGAAATCTGCATTGAATGAAAGAATGTCTAAATTCTCTATTTGTGAATCTCGGTTGTCGCTTTTAAACCGACGAGTAATTCGGCTTTCTTCAATTTGCTGGTATCCCAATACCATTCGTGCATTGTCATAAATTTTCGATTTCTTCTCCAATTCCAACATGTACGACAAGAATAATCTACGCTGGGGTCCATAATTCCATTCTGCAAATTTCGGATTTGCTCCGGACTGCTGAGTTAACCGGTCATAACGCGGAACATCATTCGTTGTACTGTACTGAAAATTAAGCGTCTGACGAACATTCTCCGAACTTTGCCACAAGAATTTTTGCAACAAATCGAGTTGTTCATAGGCAGAACCTACTTGAAGATTTGGATCCGAATTCTGAATCATTGTGTCCACACCATTTATTCTATCTTGATACCATGGTCGTTTTCCAAAATCTGGATACTTGCTCGAGCGATTCTGCCCTTGTTTCAAATCGCTGAATTCAGAAACAGTAAAACTCGTTAAGGATCCAAATCGACGATTGGCAACACTCATATCTCCGTGAACCGCATAACCATTTGCAGCAGAAAAATATCTTCCGTAGGCATTTGCTTTTACTAAAGCTTCATCTGAATTTGACAGAGAAGGTTTTTTGGTGATAAAATGCATCACTCCACCTAAAGCATCCGAACCGTAAACGGCAGAACTCGGACCGAAGGCAACCTCTACTCTATCCATGATCGAATTGTCGACTGTCATTACATTTTGTAAATGTCCACCTCGATATATTGCATTGTTCATTCGCACGCCATCCACGACAATGAGAACCCTATTTGTTTCAAATCCACGAATTATAGGCGAACCGCCACCTTGTTGACTTTTTTGGACCAATACATTTCCCGTTTGCGCAAGCATATCCGCAGTTGATGTCTGATTCATCACTTCCAAATCATTGGAACGAATAACTTGGATTTTCTGCACTACGTCCCCTTTTTTCTCCTCGAAACGATTGGCAGAAATAACCACATCGTCGTATTCACTAATTTTTTCAGACAAAGAAATAAGAAACTGACCTTTCAATTTGTGCGCCCCTATTTTGATAGTGGTATAATAGGCATGGCGAATTACAAATGTACCGGTCCGTTTAAGATTGGTTATCGTTGCATAACCTTTTGTATCACTTCGAATAACTAACGCGGGCTCCTCTTCATTAAAAATCTGAACATTTTCTACACCTTGCAAAGTGGTTTTATCAATGAATTTTATTGTTTGCGCTTGTAAGGAGAAAAGTGTAAAAAAGCACAATAGATTAAACGTAATTTTCATGCAATTCATTTTCGTTCATCCATGCAATTATCGAGCCATATTTTAACTAATTGATAACATTTGTGTTATAGCGTTGATTTAAAACTTCGCTACCAAAGGAAATTGATTAATTAATATTATCTTATCAAGCTTGCAAACAATTTAAGAAACAGTATGACGAACAACACCTATTTAAAAACGCAAAAAACGGCCCGATTGACTTGGGTGAAAAGTTCTGATGTTCACGCTAAAAAACTGCTTATTGTTCTTCATGGATATGGTCAACTTTCTACTTTCTTTTCTCGAAAATTTTCGAAACTGCAGTCAAACGGATATGATATTCTAATTCCTGAAGGTTTGCATCGCTTTTATTTGGCTGGAAGTGCAGGACGAGTCGGTGCATCCTGGATGACCAAAGAAGAAAGAGAAATAGACATCCAAGACAATCACGCTTATTTGAATGAGATTATTGAAATGCATGGTGATGCCTACGAAGGTATTTCTATTCTCGGTTTTTCGCAGGGTGGCGCCACAGCAGCGCGGTATTATTGTGAGAACCAAGATCGGTTCGGGTTTCTAATTTTGTGGGCTTCGGTGTTTCCACCAGATGTTGAAAGCCTTAGAACAAGATTAAAAGGAAGAAATAATTACTTCGTACTTGGAAAACAAGATGAATATTTCTCAACAGAGAAACAAAAAGAAGTACTAAATTTGCACAAAGAATTGGAGATGAATGTAATTTCCTTTGATGGCGGTCACGACATTCAAAAAGATATTTTAGAGTCCATTTTGATTAACATTTAGATAACAAGTTTTGGCACAGTTTGTGTCTTACAGTATGAAAAACATAAACAAATGAAATATTTAATCTTACTTATCGGCTTCGTTTCCTTTACCTCTTTTGGTCAAGACACTAAGGCACAAGGCATTATTGATAAACTTTCGGCTAACCTAAAAGCACAAACCTCATTTTACGTTGAATTCAGCGCGAATATTAAAAACAATGTTTCGGGAACAAATGAGTCTGAAACTGGAAAAGGCTGGGTAAAGGGAGACAAATTTTATGCTTCTTACGGTGAAAACACGATTATTTCTAATGGATTGAAAACGTGGACTGTCGTAAAAGAAGAAAAAACTGTTTACGAGACGGATGCAAGCGATGATGATGAAGAATCAATGAACCCAAAGAAATTGATGACTGTTTGGGAAACTGGATTTAAAAACAAATACATCACATCTGAAAAATTGAATGGTGCGCAAGTACATAAAATCTACCTTCATCCTAAAGATCCAGGAAAAGCAGAATACCACACTATCGTATTGTACATTTCTGCAGATGGTTACGAACTGAAAAGAGTAATCATGAAATCGAAAGATGGAACTGTAATGACATACACCTTAACAAAATACGATGCCAATCCATCAGTTGATGATTCGAAATTCGTTTACGATGCGAAGAAATATCCGGGTTATACTTTGATTAAGGATTAATCGAAAAACACTTATATTGAAAGCCTTTCTATCGATTTGGGGAGGCTTTTTTGTGCTTAAATAAATTTTGATTTTACACCCCCTCGGTCCCTCCTCAAAAGAGGGAAGTGAATTATCTAAAATCTTAAATATTTACAGGAGTTGCTTCCCATCTTGAGGAGGGAGATAGGGAGGTGTGCTAAACGGAATGCAAATATGAAACCTAATAGTCCAACATCTGATCAATCGCTGCCTTCAACTTTTCCTTCGGAAGAAAATTCGCTTCAAGCTCTGGCGCAAATGGCACTGGCGTATCTAGAGAAGCCAATCTTCGGACAGGAGCGTCCAATACTTCGAAACAATTTTCATTGATCAAAGCTGCAATCTCACCACCGATTCCTCCCGTCAAACAATCTTCGTGCAGAATCAATGCTCGGCCTGTTTTGCGAACGGAAGTGTAAATTGCCTCTGTATCCAAAGGCAAAAGCGTTCGCAAATCAATTATCTCAATCGTTTCATCTTCATATTCTTCCAAAAGGTCCAATGCCCAATGAACAGCGAATCCGTATGTAATTATGGATAATTTCGAACCTTCCGCTTTAACAGCGGCCTTCCCTATTTCGATAGAAAACTCCGTTTCAAAAACTTCATCTTTTATACTTCTATATAAATTCTTGTGTTCGAAGAACAATACTGGGTTTGGGTCATCGATAGACGCCATCAACAAACCTTTCGCCTCCGACGGTGATGACGGATAAACGACTTTCAAGCCTGGTGTATGAAAGAACCAAGCTTCGTTACTTTGCGAATGAAATGGTCCAGCTGCTGAACCTGCACCTGTTGGCATACGAACAACTACATCTGCGTTTTGTCCCCAGCGCCAATGAATTTTTGCTAAATTATTGATTATCTGATTGAACCCACACGTTACGAAATCAGCAAATTGCATTTCAACAACGGCTTTCATTCCAGCAATAGACAATCCCAAACCAGCACCAACAATAGCAGACTCGCAAATTGGTGTATTTCGAACACGGTCTTTCCCGAATTCATCCATAAAACCTTCCGTCACTTTGAAAACACCACCATAATCAGCAATGTCTTGCCCCATGATGATCAAATCTTTGTGCTTTCTCATGGACAAACGCAATCCATCTTGAACTGCATCAATCAGCCGCATTTCTCTTGTGCTTCCCGTTCCTTCAACAATCGCATTCGGATTATTCGCAAACAAGTCGGCTACTTCATCTTCGGTATTCGGCGTAATATTAGGCTCTGCGTAGGCTATATCCAATTCATCTTGGATTTCCTTGCGCAGCTCTTCTTTAATTTCTTCAACGTTGGCTTCCTTCAACAATCCCAATTCCGACAAGTAAATTTCGAAGTTGGTTACCGGATCGAATTGCTCCCATTCATTTTGAAGTCCTTCAGGGTAATACTTTGTTCCTGAAGCTTCCTCGTGGCCACGCATTCTAAACGTTACACATTCCAATAAAACAGGACGTGAATTTTCGCGAATATCCTCCGCCAAACGACGAACAGTTGTGATTACTTCGAGGATATTATTTCCATCCACTTTTTCAGCATGCATACCATAACCGATTCCTTTGTCGATGAATTGCTTGCAACGGAATTGCTCCTTGCTGGGTGTGGAAAGTCCCCATTGGTTGTTCTCAACGGCAAATATTACAGGCAAATCCCATACAGTTGCCACATTTATTGATTCATGAAAATCTCCCTCTGATGCTCCACCATCACCCGTAAAAACTATAGTTGCTTTCTTGTCTTTTCTGACTTTATTCGCCAAAGCAATACCATCTGCGATCCCCATTTGTGGACCGAGGTGAGAAATCATTCCGACAATTTTATATTCTTGTGTTCCAAAGTGAAACGAGCGGTCTCTGCCTTTTGTAAATCCTAAAGTTTTTCCTTGAAATTGGGCAAACAATCTACTCAAAGGCACATTTCTTGAGGTGAATATTCCCAAGTTTCGGTGCATGGGAAGAATATATTCGTCTTCGCCCATTGCGTATCCAACACCTACTGAAATCCCTTCCTGTCCCCAACCTGAGAACCATTTTGAAATCTTACCCTGACGGAGAAGAATCATCATTTTTTCTTCTATCAAACGAGGTAAAAGTATCTTACGATAAATTTCGAGTAATTCAGTATCATCAAATCCTTCTCGGTTATATTTGATTTTTCTTTCTTGAATTGTTTCCATGGGAATTATTTGCGTAACAAAAATAGGAGAAAATTAGGTTTTAAGGATGATAAATTGGTGACAAAAAATAGGGACGAAAAAATTTTCGTCCCTATATGAAATATTAATAATCGAAATTCGTTAAACCAATCCTTGATCAATCATAGAATCGGCAACTTTAACGAAACCAGCGATATTCGCTCCGCTTACATAGTTAATGTTCCCATTTTCATCTTTTCCGTATTTAACACAAGCATCGTGAATAGAAACCATGATTCCTTGCAATTTAGCATCCACTTCTTCCGCTGTCCAAGACAAACGCAAAGAGTTTTGTGACATTTCCAATCCTGACGTTGCTACTCCTCCGGCGTTAGAAGCTTTTCCTGGAGCAAAAAGAATTTGCGCTGCTTGGAATGCCTCCACCGCTTCTGGTGTACAAGGCATATTTGCACCTTCAGCTACACACATAACACCGTTTGCCAACAAAGTTTTCGCTTCTTCTCCGTTCAATTCATTCTGCGTAGCGCAAGGAAGCGCAATATCAACTTTCTCTCCCCAAGGACGCTGGCCTTCGTGGAAAATAAAACCTTCGAATTTATCGGCAATTTCTTGAATACGTCCTCTACGAACATTTTTCAAATCTTTCAAGAAATCCAAATGCTCCGTATGGAATCCGTTCTCTGCAGAAACGTATCCCGAAGAATCTGAAACTGTAATTACTTTACCTCCATAATGCAATACTTTCTCGATCGCATATTGAGCAACATTGCCTGAACCAGAAACAGCAACCATTTTTCCGTGGAAATCTTGTTTTTTAGTCGCTAACATCTCTTTTGTGAAATAAACAGTTCCATATCCTGTCGCTTCGGGACGGATTAAAGAACCGCCCCAATTTCTGCCTTTTCCGGTAAGTACTCCAGTAAATTCGTTACGAATACGTTTGTATTGACCAAACATATATCCAATTTCACGCCCACCAACACCGATATCTCCGGCAGGAACATCTGTATCAGCGCCAATATGACGAGAAAGCTCTGTCATAAAGGATTGACAAAATTTCATTACTTCTTTATCCGATTTTCCTTTTGGATCAAAATCAGAACCACCTTTACCACCTCCCATTGGAAGTGTCGTCAAAGAGTTTTTAAAGATTTGTTCGAATCCTAAAAATTTCAAAATTGACAAATTCACCGATGGGTGAAAACGTAAACCTCCTTTGTACGGTCCAATTGCAGAGTTAAATTCTACTCTATAACCTCGGTTTACTTGCATATCTCCTTTATCGTCCAACCAAGGGACACGGAAAATAATTGTTCTTTCTGGCTCTACAATTCTTTCAAGGATATTGTTTTCCTGATACTTAGGATGATTTTGGATAAAAGGAATAACTGTCTCAGCTACTTCATTTACTGCTTGTAAAAATTCAGTTTCATGACCATTTCTGGCTTTGACCTTGTCCATGAAAGCATCAATTTGTGCTTGATATTTGCTCATTATATATACAGGTTTAAAATCGAGGACAAATTTAATTAATTTTCATTCCCTCCGACCGCTGAATAGAGTAAATTACACTGACAAAAACTTGTTGGGTTATAATAGTTAGAATTTATTGTAGAATTTCTAAACAAAAAAGACAACCCTCGTTTTATTTTTTCGTCATCTTTGTATCGAAGATTAAATTAAAATTATGAAAATAGCAAATAGACTATTCGTCACTGCAATTGTATCTATCGTTTGCTTTTCGTACACACATAGCCAAGGCCAAGCCAATGTTCTATGTTTAGGAGAAGACACTACGGTTTGTGCAGGTCAACCAGTTGTTATTACTAACTGCCCGCCATCTGGAGGAAGTTCATCTGGGAACACCTTGAATTTACCGAATCCAACCACCGTAAGTTTATTTGATGATTCATGGAGTGCTGCTATTCCAATGGGATTCACATTTAATTTTTATGGCAACAATTATACTTCATGTTTAATTGGTTCTAATGGTCTTGTATCTTTTAATTTAGCTAGTGCTGGAGGATATTGCCCATGGAGTTTGAATGGAACTGCACTTCCAACAACTACTGTTGCTGGAGGATTGAACGCAGCCATGGGTTGTTACCAAGACTTGAACCCAAGTAATTTTAATTCAGGACCTGTTCAGTACCAAACTATAGGAACGGCACCGAATAGAATTTTCGTTGTTTTATATAAAGGTGTAACAGGATTTTCTTGTACGTCAAGTTGTAATTATTCTGCGTTCTTATT
>ERZ1048068.256-NODE-256-length-48924-cov-24.064090_pt1 | contig 48924 bp, 13 predicted proteins | sample MGYA00383098_ERZ1048068 | MGnify/ENA primary metagenome ERZ1048068 (study PRJEB29581, sample SAMEA5548368) | metagenome | biome: marine; feature: coastal; material: water | depth 1 m | study: Short-term variability in the microbial, nano- and picoplankton...
CTGATTACAAGTCAGCTGCTCTACCAACTGAGCTACGCCAGCATCTCAATAACGGAGCGCGATTCTAGTGAAACTTAAGCCCAGAAGCAACCTCCATGCAGCCTTCTAGGTATCTTTTTTTCGTTTCAAATTGAGGCTGGGAGTTCAGGGAGATAACAAGGGTTTCAGAGGTTGGTATAGACAGCCAAAATTCAGCTGACGAGGATTCGAGGATGAGCCCCTCAATAGACGCGAAATCAGGCAATAAGATAGCGAGCGCAGCATCAGCCAACTCACTATCAGTAAAAGGCCCAATAACATCACAGAGGACCTGAACGTCATCTTCAGCGCCATGGGCGTTAATAAAAGGCGCTGCTAACAAGGCGCGATCGAGATCAGATAGCTCGCTTAAAAGAACCAGACTTTTTGATTGGAGCGCTTGGCTCGAGTCAAACTTTTGATAAGTGAAAGTCGGATTAGCGCTACTCGACGATTCAGGTACGTTGGTCATCATCAGATAGCCAAGCAGATTTATCAACAGCATCAGGGCCACTAGAGACTTCATCAATCAGCTCCCAACCCGTAACTGACTCCCTCCACAGAAAGGCCGTCGAGGACCAAGTCCGCGTAATAGTCCACTTGAGTTGCCAGCTGCGGCTTCAATAGCAGAGCATCACCGCCAGTAATTATCAGATCGGCACTGTGTTCTGCGGCCAAGCGCTCAATTAACGCCACCAACATTAGAGTACAGCCCCTTGTGACTGCCTCATCAGTCGAGACTCCAGGACCAAGCGTATTGGTACACGCCAGCTGATCGACCTTTACTTGGTCGGTTCCCTTCCATAGTGACTGCTGTAGAAGTTTGATACCCGGCACTATATAGCCTCCATGATGCACACCATCTTCAGTAATCAGATCAATGGTTACGGCACTTCCCGCATCCACCACAACTGAGGCTCGGCCAGTCTTTTGAAATACCGCCAATACCGCCATCCAGCGATCAACACCCAGCTTTTCGGGGACTGAATAACCACAACTCACTGCGCCTACCTGGGCACTGACCTTGGCGACATGTAAATCAATCTTATACTGTTCGCGCAACTGCCTAGATAGATTGGCAACCACCGTATCGCCAGCAACACTTGAAAGCTGTGCCAGCCTGAGCCCAGCAACAGCAGGCAGTCGCAAAGGCTCTCCAGCCAACACCGATGCGGTTGGTTGATTACCTTGAAAAACAGCGGCTGTACCGTCAAGGACTCGCCATTTAATTCGCGAATTACCCGCGTCAATTTGTAAGATCACCTCACTAACCTCAGACTTAGCTCTCCGCCGATAAAGCTTTCAATGGTCCCGTTATCTAGCTCAAGACGCAGTGCACCATTAGTTTCAACACCGCGGACTACACCGGCTATAGACTGCTTGGGAGTACTAATCTCCGCAGATTGACCGTAGAAAGCGTCTGCCGCTTGCCATTCATCACGATAGGCTGCAAACCCCTGGGCCTGAAAGGTATCCATCAAAGGGAGTATTTCTGAAATAAGTGCTGCAGCCAGTGTATTTCTCACTGATAATTTCTGGCCATCAGCGTTAGACTGCTGCGTGTGCAGCTCTGTAGTGACATCAGTCCAGTCTTGGTCGATTGCGGTCGCCTGCAGTGCTGGCATAGAGACATTGAGGCCAACGCCAACAATTACACTGCAGTGACCCACCGGATCGCCAATCATTTCCAGCAGAATGCCGCCTAATTTCTTTTGCTCAACATAGATATCATTTGGCCACTTCAACTTCACTCCCTGGACGCCATGGACGGTTAAGGCCCGCTTGACCGCCACGCCAATTGCCAGACTGAGGCCTTCAAGTGCTTGAGCACCCTGTTCAAAATCCCAAACTATGGACAGGTAAATATTGGCAGCGAATGGACTAACCCAATTTTTTCCCCGACGTCCTCGCCCAGCGGTCTGCTGTTCAGCAAGGATCACTGCCCCCGACACCGAACTACTTTCAGCTAACTCACGGGCATAGGTATTGGTAGAGTTTATCGCTTGGAAAATATCTATATTGGAAAGGTGAGGTCTTGCTTCAACTGAGAGCGCCCCGACAATTGACTTCTCGTCGAGCATGTCAATGCCCCCAACGATTCGGTAGCCTGTACCTTTGGTTGTCTCAATTACCAAACCCAGCGCTTCCAGTTTTCGCAGGTGCTTCCATACTGCCGTGCGGCTACAGCCAACTTTCTCACCCAGGACCTCGCCAGAATGAAAGGCACCATCCTTGAGGATATCTATAATTTTGCTTTGTGTATCAGACACAGTAATCTCCCGTCAGATTAGTGGGGAAGGTTGAGCCAAATAAAACGACTACCCAGTAACAACAGCAAAATACCAAACAGCTTCTGCAATAAGGCCGCGTCAAGCCGGTGAGCGAGCAGCGCACCTATTCTAGCGCAGGGTGTACTGATCACAACTATTCCCAACCATGCGGGAAGAAATATATAGCCGAAGCTGGCGTCAGGCAAATACACTGAAGGGACCGCCGCGCTGCCATAAATCACCGTTGCAGCCATGGCGATAGGGAACCCACAGGCAGCAGCGGTTCCTACCGCATGGTGAATTTTAACCCCATTTAAAGTCAGAAATGGGGTTGTTAACGAACCCCCACCTATACCAAAGAGGGTCGATAAACTGCCAATAGCGGTTCCTGCGACACTCAGCTTCAACGGCTTTAGGGAAGAGCCAAACCCATTGCTAGGTTTGTAAAATAGCATCTGCAACGCGACCGCCACCAAAAAACCTCCAAATAGTAGCTGCAGCATTGTGCCGGCCAAGGATAGAGCCACCAAACCACCTATTAGTGCGCCGAACAAAATTCCGGGAGTGATATATTTCACTAGGTCCCAACGTATCGAACGCTTTTGATGATGGGTATAAATTGAAGACAGCGAGGTAACCAAAATGGTCGCAAGGGAAGTGGCAATAGCCACATGGGTCGATATCTCAGGCGCCATGCCCTGGACCTCAAAGGCCAGAATTAGAATAGGGACAATGACCACACCGCCACCGAGACCAAAGAGACCGCTGATAAGGCCGGCGACGGCACCTAAGGCGAGATAAAGTAGGTAATCCATCAATATGCTCTTTAAAGGTTAAATGCGATTAAGGGCGGCAAAACAGGTTTTACAGCTACAACCTCTACTCAGCCTTTGCGCTCATAGGATCACTTAAATTCCAGCCCTTGGCATACCTAAAATAGAACTCTCTGAACGCTGGCAATGCTAGGACTAAATAAGCATTGGTCTCGGCTAGTTCTTCAAACAGACGCGAGTACCCAACCAAAAAAAACCCTCTATCGAATATAGCACCAACGACTAAGAGCACAAAACAAGCACTGAAATTGTGCAGGTACTTGGCGCGCCGAATACTCCGAATATGAGCCCCTATCCCGCCATGAGTGATAACCAACCTGATATAAAAGGACCATAGAGCCAAGAGCATTAGAGTTCGCCCAGGGCCATGGAACATAAAGCCAATTTCTTTGAATAGAGGTAATAGCTCGAGATCCAGCTCGCGAGTAAAGAAACTAAAACAGAGCATTCCAGCACCGACGCAGGCTAATCTAGTGTCTCCCGTACTGCAGACGGCAAGACGAAAATAGACGGCGGTGGCGGATATAAGAAAAAACCCTTGGAGGTTTTCAAGCAGTGCGTTTTCACTGTGCAGGTGCTTTAAATCAAAGCTGATGACGATCGCGCAAAACAGTATGTTTACGAGCAGTAATAACTTCCAATATTTCAAAAAGAGACTCGACATGCCGTTAGCTCCGATTATGTTGCGACCCTCCTTGATCAGTTCAGTGCAGAAGTTATCGTTTAACACACATTGACGCAATAGGAATGCAGGTATTAGCATCAGCTTGCGACAAGACTATTCAACACCAGCTAGAGCCAAGAATAGCTATAGCCGCGGCTTCAGCCGCTAGTCTAGGGATTCCCTTGAGTTGATTAACAGGCCAAAAAGCTTTGCCGAAGAATCTTCAACAACCAAGGTTATCTTCATCGTTGCTGGGCTATCTCTCTCACTCACCTTGGCATTGAAATAAACCTGACTATAGTGGCTTTTCCCCTTACTGCCAATTTTAACTGAATTAACATAGGTTATATCTTCTAGATCGCCGAATAATTTATGCAGATTAGATAACTGAGAAACAAACTGATCCCTACTCAGTTTAGCCTTTGCCTTACTGTCGAATAAAGCGTAAAGGCTATCGGCGTTCCTAGCATTGTAGAGATCAGTGACCTTCCTGCCCCACTCTTTGGCCAAAACAACGCTTACTTCTTGGCTTTCGGCACGTTGATTTGTCAGCCCTTGATAGAGAAGATAACTAAAGCCTGAATTTGCCAAACAGAGCAATAAAATCACCCATAGTAAGATAGTATTTTTGTTCACGATGCATTCTCATCTGTCATCAGGGCAGCGCTGCAGCGCAATCCCGCTGGAATTTTATTGCCCGGATTGGCCATAATCAACTGCACTCTAAAGGTTCCACTGGCAGGATCAATCAACGGATCCACCGTTTTTACCCTCGCGGATCTGGGGTCAATCAATGCTGGCTCTGCGCGTATTTGTAACTCTTGGCCCGTCACAATGCTGCCAAAATAGCTGTAGGGCAGCAGCAAATCTATATGTAATGGGTCCAAGGTCGCCAGACTGATAACTGGCTCGACATTGACGTACTCGCCTTTGTCAATAAAACGATCTACCACCACACCGCTAATCGGACTAACAACTTGGCGCAAAGCGAGTTCCTGCTCTTTTAATTGCAGCTCCGTCTTTGCCATTAGAGACTCAGTTTCAATCTCATCTCGCTCATGGGCAGATAGCAGCTGATCCTCAAACATCTCCGCATTGCGAACAAGCTTTCTCTCAGAAAACGCCGCCTTTAATCGAGCTATTTCGACACCGGCTTTTTGCATGCCAGCCTTGAGCTGAAAAAGTACTTGGCCTTCATCAACCCGATCACCTCGGTATAAATCAATCGATTCGATAACACCTGAAACCGACGAGCCCACCTCGACGTTTTTGCTTGGCTCAAGCATACAGCCAAGTGCAGCCAAGCGATTCTCTTCAGCACTGAGAGATGCTATTAGAGATAAGTTAAGCGCAACAACTACCAGCGATCTCACAGCAAATTTAATATTCATTTTTTCTCCCCTGCAAAGGCCATAGTGCGCTGCCTTTGGCCATCCGATTTAATTAACTGAAGGCGCTGCCGATAATGGCTGTTTTCGATAGTTCTTTGGCATCTTTTCTGGACCCGCATACCGAGCCAGTTTGGCATAGCCAACTTAGCCCCTCTAAATAAGGCGGTCAGATTTTCTACCAACGGCCCAGCAACCTTTTTAATAAGTCGATCTTCCATTGACAGTATCTCACTGACCATTCCTGGATCTCCCTGACGAGCGCTTCGACCTGCCAGCTGCCGATCAATTCTCCGGGCATCCTGCAATTCGGTAACAATAACATGTAAGCCTCCGACATCCTTCGCCGCTTGGCTTAACTTTATATCGGTTCCCCTGCCGGCCATACTAGTGGCGACGGTCACAGCACCCAACTCTCCGGCCAAGGCAACAATACCTGCTTCACCCTCGTCCTGGCGCGCATTTAATACAGTGTGCGCTATACCCTCTGCAGAGAGTACCTCACTGATCGCCTCTGACGAAGACACCGAATTGGTGCCAATCAACGTTGGCTGCCCTGCACCCTGCTGACCCGATACAATGCTGACAATACGATTTAGTTTTTCCGCCTCTGTTGAATACACCTCATTGAAACGACGCTTGCGTTGGCTCACCTTTAGCAAAGGTATTGCCTCACTCCGCAAACGATAGACATCGAGAATTTCTCTCGCCACCTCAGTTACAGTTCCGGTCATGCCACTGAGATGATGATACTTGCGAAAGAAATTTTGGTAACTGATTTCAGCATTCGTTTCTCTGGGCTTAGTTAACTCAACGCCTTCTTTCATCTCAATCATCTGCTGTAGCCCCTGACCCCAACTGCGACCAGGCATAACACGGCCAGTGTGGGGGTCAACAATCTGCACCAGCCCCTCCTCATCAACAATATAATCCCTATCGAGCTGATAGATATGCATCGCAGAAAGCGCCTGCCTTACCAGCGGCTCACGATAAAAAGAGCTTCGCCACAGACCGTCTAACGCTGCACTTCGCTCTACCAATAGCCGATCTCCTCGCGGGGTGATATGAATGGAGCCATCTTCATGTTCTTCAAAGTGGAGCTTTTTTTGGTAAGTGCTGGCAATATCCATTGCCTGCTTAAGCAACGCCTCTTCCCTGTGGCCAAAGATTTCTTCGCCAGAGATAATCAATGGAGTTCGCGCTTCGTCGACCAACACACTGTCAGCCTCGTCGACAACAGCAAAGTGCAAACCGCGCAGCAGTAACCGCTCAGACCAACCACTGTCTTTGGTCAGCATAGCCGCCTGTAATACTCGAGAATTTTCGCGGCCATCCAGCACTAAGCGATCTTTTAAAAAATCAAATGTCAGCTCTTTATTGCTGCAGAAACAGATATCGCAGGCATAGGCTTGGCGCCGCTCAAGTAAATCCGCTTCATGTGTCACGATACCTACAGATAATCCCAGCGCTTGATAGAGTGGTGTCATCTCCTCACCGTCTCGTTGCGCCAGATAGTCATTAATCGTCACCATATGCACGGGCACTCCTGCAAGAGCAGCTGTTGCGCAAGCTAATGTTGCCGCCAACGTTTTACCTTCACCAGTGGCCATCTCGGCAATACAACCACGCAGAAGTGAAACCGATACGCGGATTTGCGTATGGTGATGACGCATACCCAGAACACGGCCACTTACCTCTCTGACCAGCGCAAAACTCTCTATGATGGTAGAGCGGTTAATGCCCTCTATTTTCAGCCGGTCTCGACTGCTATTTTGAAGCTGCTGTAATTCGGCTTTACTGCATTGAGAAAGTAAATCCGACCGTGTCATTATTGCTTTGACTAGCCGCTCATCACGCCTTAACAGGCGGTTAATCAGTTTACGCAAAGACTCTCGCGCTCTGACAATAAAAATATCCAGCCAGCTACTTATTTGCCAACTTTTCTCATTGCGCAGACCGGTCAATATTGGTTTTTTTTGCACATATTCAGACATTGAAGTAAGTCAGGAATGTCCGCCTTACCAGCCTATAAGTTCTATAGATAATAGGTTCTGACGGGTGTAAAAATTTGATCAACATACGTTCTTCGACCCGCGGAGAAGGTAAGGTCGCGAGATCCAAATCGATTAGAAAGTGTCTTTTTACCGACTTCGGCTGATCTTCTGAGGGGTTGATGACCACAGTTCCCCCCCCAGCCTCACTTAATACCTGACTGACCAATTCGTTGGTTGCAGATGGGTAGATTTTCCATGAGATAGGCTTTAGATCCGATTCAAGGTTTGATAGCTTCATCACCAAAACATCATCAAGCTGAGTGCGCACCAGATCAATTTGCGACTCTGGAATCATCCCTAAAACACTTACCTGTCTATTTGAAACAACATAGCCGATCAAATCACCTCTAGAAATATACCTGCCAACAAGGTCGCTTGGGTTTTCAACTCGCCAAATACCCGGCCTGACAGCATAGATATTCAATGCTTTGAGTTGCTGGCTATTCTCTTCAATCTCATCTTTAAGCCGAGCAACTTCTTCCTCATATATTTTTATTCTTACGGGATCGTCCCAGACGCCCTGACGCTGCGCAATCACCTCGGCGTACTGCTTGGCCAACGTTTCTCTATCTGCCTCCAGTCTTGGATTCTCACAGCTGAGCAATAGATCTCCAGCTGCAACCTGACTTCCCGTAGCCTGGTGTAGCCTGTCAATAAAACAATTTTCAGTGCCTAGAACTCGACGATCCTCCTTCATATGCAGGACGCCCTCAATGCTTGTCGACAGAGGCAGGGGCAGAACCGCCAGCAAGAAAATACAGATTGCAGCCACTACCGGCATTATCACCTTCGGGCTTCGCCCCTGCCGGCCACCATCGTTATTGGTCCAAGCATTTTTTAAAATCTTTAAATTAGGCCATATAAAAGTGCCGGTAGCGGACCAGATAGCCAACACCACCCCTAAGGCAAAATACTGTTGCGCAACAAACAGAATAATTGAAACCATCAGTAGCAAGCGGTAGACCAGTGCACTAAAACCATAACCAAACAGCCACAGCGCTTCGCGTCTATCATAGGCGGGGGACTGAAATCCTTTAACCGCAAAGAGCACACGCCGGGTAATCCAACCCCAATACTGATTGGCTCGCTGACCGAGGTTAGGAATTTCGAGGAAATCTGCCAACACGTAGTAACCGTCATAGCGCAGTAATGGATTACCATTAACCAGAATAGTAGAGACACCAACAATAAAAATTAAATTAAAGGCGATCGAATTGACCAGCCCAGTCTCAGAATTGACCCACACCAATACTGCCAGTGCCGCCAGAAACAGCTCGACCAGGATGCCCGCCATACCCACTAACATCCGCTGTTTTTTGTCGGCAAATGCGGTGGCGGAAGAGGCGTCTACGTAGGGCATTGGCAAAAACACCAAAAACATTATGCCAAGTTCATGAACTTCGCCGCCGTTGCGCTTTAAACAGTAGCCATGGCCAAGCTCATGAAGCAATTTTACAATCGGATAAATCAACCACATAAGGATTAAGTTATCTGCAGCTAACACTCGGTCAGTAATATTTTTGGTGAGTTCATCCCAATTTTGGCCAATCAGGAACAGCGCATAAATAATTAATAGGCAATATAAAAGAAGGCTGATCGTACTAAATACAGGACGCACAAATTTAAAGGTTCGGTCTAAAAAGCGGTCCGGATCAATCAGCGGGATCTGGATAGACAAAGGCGACTTGAGCTTTGCCAACCACTTCTTTTTCTTCGCCTCAGAGCCTCGCTCAAATAGCTCGCCGACATCACCAGTAGCATCCATCTTGACTAGATTACCCTGATACAAACTAGCCAGAAGTTGTAACAGCTCTTCGTGAGTTGCCATTTCTTCACCGAGCCGTTGCGATGATATTTCCCACAGCTCGTCAACTGTTCGAACACCATTCATCAAGCCAAATATCAGATAAGATTGCGGCGTTAACCTGCGTACCTGCCCAGTAATATGATCTTCGAGCATGTACCAACGCCGACCTCTATAGCGGTGAGCATGGACTGTAATATGATCCCTTACATTGGGCTTGAGTGTGGAGATTCGATACCAATCATTCGAAAACAGGCTGGCGCTCATGATTTATTCCCATAGAAAGAACAATCCATTCCATCAACCCCAAAAACGCCACAGTTGTATTGTTAGCCAGTCACTGGCACCTCTGGTCCAAATACTGAACAATAAACGCCTATCGATATACACTTTTGCGACACCCTCAAGACCTACGCTCAACATGCTTAAATCGCCAACAGGTTTTGCCTCTACGCGATAAACTGTAGCACCATCTCTCACTTCAGCAAGAGGGTTTATTCGGGTCACAGTGAAGGCGAACTCTTTATCGGGTAGGGCTGAAACAACTAGCTTACCGCTCTGAGACTCGCGAATATCATTAATTCTGAATTCGTCGACATAGAGTGCCAAACGATATTCTGTGCTCGGCGAGACTTCAAATAAAACATCTCCCTGCCGCACCGAGGCACCAACGCGCTGACTCAGATCCCCCGAGACTAGAAGAGCATCAAACGGAGAGACTAACGATGACTGCGCTGTCTGATAGTCGATCAATTCCAACTCTGCAGCGGCACGCTCCATTTGCGCCTTACTGATTTGAACCTGGGCACGCTGCTGCTTTGCTAATGCATCCTCGTATTGCCGCCTGGATGTGGCCTGCTGGCTTATCCAGCTAATTCTCTGCAGCCTGAGCTCACGAGTATCCAGCTCGGCGAGCACCGTACCTTTTTTAACTTTGTCTCCGGCCCGGTAATCGGCATTTTGAAGATAACTGTCAAAGGGCACGACTATGGACCGCAGTTCGGCACCTTCAAGCACTGCCTCAGCGCCTAAATAGTAGCTACCAGGCATGGTCGCCAAAAAAATCGACACGCTTAGCAAGACAAAAAGGGTGATTTTTCGGCCCATATGTCCCGGGCCGACTAATCGACTTAATTGGTTCTTAAAACTGCGGGCAATATAGGTGTACAGAGGCAGACTTGCCTGGCGCTTCTCCTCTAATACAACACCCACATAATTAGCCAGGGCTTCAGCGGTAATCTGCTCTTCAGTACTGAACGGCCTATCCATGGGACGATCCAATAATATTGCGCCAAAACATAACTCCCGATCTACCAGAGGTATGCTGAGCAATGCTCGCTGACCTGAGATCTCAGACAATTTACGGTGTGCTATGGAAACGCTATTGCAACCATCTCTGGCAGGCCAGTTGACCGTCTCCTGCTGATCGACTGCTTCTTGTAATGCTTTAGTAGTCAGCTTTACAAGTTCATATTTTTTGCCATGATCACTGCTGTCTGACTGCGAGTGAATACTCAGCTCTTTATGCTTCACAAATCCAAATGCCACCCGCTCGGCCTGCAAGTGGGTCGCCATAAGATTAACAAAGCGCAGTGCTGCATGATCAAAGTCACGTTCGCCGAGGATCTTTGCAATGGTCTCGATAACCACTTGTTGGCGAGTATTTTGCTGATTAAATTCTGATAGTTTTGTGCGCGCTAGCTTTAACTCAAGCCATCCACAACAATACTCAATCACTCCCAACGTGTTCTGAAGATCAGTCTCATCCTTTGCAACCAGCAACACAGTCACTACGGCACGAAGCTCTTGCTCAACAAATACAGGGTAACTGCCTATCTGATGAAGCGCATCATCAAGTGGCGTGATCAAAGGTGTTTTTTTGTTTAGGGTAGTCGCCGCCGCATCGAGCAACAATTGATCGTGACTCCGATCGTCTCGGGGCCAAATTGCCCGAGATTGAAAATCACTAGGTTTGTCGCCACTGATGACCAGAGCGGCCTTGAGGTTGGGTAATTGATCACACAGCCAATCTAGCCAACTTAAATACCAGCCCTCATTATCCACATTGAGCAACTGATCTATGCCGGCGGACGAAGATGGCGCAGAAATCGTAGCTTCTGCGCCAGACTCAGCTTCATAATTCATAGTCATTTTTTCTCATAAGCCATATTTAAAGCATAACCATCAACATGGCAGACTAAAATCAATGACTATTTTGCTTGCTCGGTATCGCCCAAATCGCCAAAACGCTTTTCATATTCGGCTACAACAGAGTTGAGCAATCGCGACAATCGCTTTGCTGCATGAGGACTGACAATAACACGATCAGACAGCTCAATGGCCACTTCTTTCTGACCAGAACGCCATGCCTGATTAGTACCAAATAAAAGAGTTACTTCCTCTTGTGTGCTTGAGACATTACACACATTGGCATACACGCTTCTCATTTTACTGTCGTCCCAACGTATGGTTGGAACGCCTGCGGAACCCTTTGCTTTAGTCGTTTTTTCGTCTGTCATTTTAATGCCTTATTCGCGTTAGTGATTAAATAATTAATGTCTGTTCCAAGGTTTAAACTGCCTTTCTGACTGAACCTCTCTGAGGTCGGAAAGATTGCCGTCGATTGTACCCTGATTTTGTTCGGAACCTGCCAATTGCCAACCGCGTTTACGCGACGCTTTTGCAGCGATCAATAAGCTGGCGAGCATTTCAGCTGAGAGGTCAGTGTTGCCTGAGCTTTCAATACTAGCGTCATTATTTTTAGATTCCAGCGGAGCTGAAGTCTCCTGATCGAAGAACTGCTCGGTTGCGCCAGGTTTTTGAGCCTCACTTTCCTCAACTGGAAGTTCACCATTCTCGGGAGTTACCTGACTTGCTTCAGAACTTCTCACGCCGCCATCTGACGAACTTGTCTCGGCCGATACAAGCGGTAGATTTCTCAAAAATTCTGCAAGCTCTGTATCCGACATCTGCTTGAAATCACGACCGTCCAGCAGCGGCGTTAATCGCAGAGCAGTATCAGCTTGCAGCGGCTTAGTAGCCGCGGGATCGTCTGTGATCAAAGTATAGTCAGCAGTGAAAGTCGTGTTTTCAGCAGCCTCAGACGCTACTGGCTCATCGGCATAAACCTCAAACATTGAGCCAGAGATAACTTCACGATTAGATGGATCGGACACTACAAGAAGAGCCTCAGAGTCTGGAACATCCTGAATCCGAGCGTAGTTACCGACTATGATATCTTCGGATAAATTACCGTAGAACATGTCCGTTCCAGCACCACCAACCAGCATATCGAAATCATCGCCACCGGTTATACTGTCATCGCCGCCGATAGTTGGAAGGATTGATTGCATATCTCTGGAGCCATCATCCGCGACCTTTATCTCAACAAAGTCGCCAATAACCATATCATTTCCAGCCTGCCCATCTAGGGTATCTGCACCATGACCACCAATAAGAACGTCTCGACCCTCACCACTCATTAAGTTATCAGATCCAGTACTCTCATCGGTATGGACAAAATGTTTGACCACTCCAGATTCTAGGGTAAATGTACCACTATCGCCAACAATCCAATCATCGCCAGCGTCAGCTACAACAGTATCATCGCCATCGCCACCGGCAGCAATATTGTTTCCGCTACCTAAAAGGAGATAATCTTTTCCTGTCTCGATATGATCGGCGAAAACAGTTTGCATAAGACCTTCAGCAAAGTCTATCCGTCCACTATCGGCAATAACAACATCATCACCAGCACCAGTGGTCACAGAGTCATCCCCTGCTCCGGCAAGAATACGATTGTTACCACTGTCGATAACTATAATATCGTTTCCACTCTTATCGGCAGCTTGGGTATGAATGCTTACAATCACACCAGCAAGGTCATAGTTAATCTCGCCGTTGTCACCTAGCACAACATCATCACCACCCAGAGCAGTAACATCGTCACCCGAGAGACCCGCCAAGATACGGTTATCTCCCTCACCAGCATTGATCGTATCGCCACCAACGGTGTTTTCATCTTCATCCGATGTAGCAATACGTATCGCTATACCATTGCTATATGTAATTACACCGTTATCACCGAGGATATCGTCATTACCTGTACCCGCAGTAATTTCATCACTGCCTTGACCACCGATAACGGTATTGTCACCGTTACCTACCTTGATAATGTCTTTGGCTCCTTCAGAGATTACGGTTGACTCGATAGTCTCAATTACGCCTAAACTGCCATAGACAATCTCGCCGTTGTCACCAATCACACGATCATGACCCTCACCACCAGTTATGCTGTCAGCCTCTTGGCCACCGATAACCGTATTGTCGCCATCGCCAACTGTAAGCGTATCCATGCCGCCTAAGGCAGGTTCGCTACTTACGGCCTTCGTCAGGATATTGTTTACGTAGGTCAGTTGACCGTTATCACCAAGCACAACATCAACGCCGTCCAAGGTGGTTACCTGATCGTTCGAGAGACCCGCCAAGATACGGTTGTCGCCGCTACCCCCGTCGATCTCATCGGCACCGGTTGTGGCAATTTCATCGTCATTCGAACTCAAGCGAACCGCGTCACCGTTAATATACTCGATAACGCCATTGTCGCCGAGGATGTCGTCAGAGCCACTACCCGAAGTGATCTTGTCGTTACCAAAGCCTCCAATAATGGTGTTATTACCATCACCCACTTCAATCTGATCATCCCCACCCTGATCGGTGGACGTGGACCGAATAGAAGTCATTACCCCGGCAAGATCGTAATTAATCTCACCGTTATCGCCAATCACTGTGTCAGTGCCCGAACCCGTAGTAACAACATCCGCGCCTTGACCAGCGATAACGATATTATCGCCTTCACCGGCATCGATGTTGTCGATATCACCCAGAGCCGTCTCAGTGCTTGCTGCATTGGTTAAGACATTGTCAACGTAGGTCAATTGACCGTTATCACCTAATACAACATCAATACCGTCTAAGGTGCTGACATCATCATTGGAGAGGCCGGCTATGATACGGTTGTCGCCACCACCCCCGTCGATCTCATCGGCGCCGGTTGTGGCAATTTCATCGTCATTGGTACTCAAGCGAACCGCTTCACCGTTAACATACTCGATAACGCCATTGTCGCCGAGGATGTCGTCAGAGCCACTACCCGAAGTGATCTTGTCGTTACCAAAGCCTCCAATAATGGTGTTATTACCATCACCCACTTCAATCTGATCATCCCCACCCTGATCGGTGGACGTGGACCGAATAGAAGTCATTACGCCGGTAAGATCGTAATTAATCTTACCGTTATCGCCAATTGCGACAGTGTTATTATCCTCATCGCTGATAAGGTCTGAGCCAGCTCCGCCAATAATAGTGTCGTCACCCAAACCACCGTTTATTTCATCACCTGCTCCACCATTTAAAGCTTGCAGAGAAGCGAGAACATCATTATTTCGCGGCAGATAAACTTGATCTGATGCATCAAGTGCACGACCCCAATCACCCAGGATTAAATCATCTCCATCATCGCCACTTATATCATCGGCGCCGAAATTACCCAAGATAAAATCATTGCCTGCATGGCCAAAAATCGTATCGTCAAATACTGATCCGTAGATGGTATCAGCACCTTGATTACCTTCAATTCGAAGTTTCAAACCAGACTGCGCCCCATCTATGAGATCGCCGCCCTGCTCACCAATAATAGTTACCGATGCGTTGATCTGAGACGCCGCAGTAAAGGTAATATCATCGTTTCCTGCGCCGGCTAAAATACTATTCACAGAATTGGCCAAAATACCGTCAATCAAGATGGTGTCTGCATTTTGGCCCGCTTGAACCTCTATGCCCGCGGTATAGTCTGCGCCACGATAGTGAATGTCGCCCACCGCTAGACCAATCAATGAGGTATACCCAGTACGACTGGCATTAGTCATACTTATGTTCTCAGCATCGGTCTCAGCAAAGTCATCTATCTTCAAGCGGGTTTCGCCCAAAGCAGACTCTATGACTAGGGTTGCAACTATGCCATCTAAGCTTCTTTGCTCACCCACATCGAACTGATCATCGCCCTGACCGCTGACGATTTTCACCTCACTGTTCAACTGACTCAGACTGTTATAGACAGAAATTTTGTCCGACTGGTCACCTAAATTTATGATCAAACTTTCAATGTCATCAGGATCTAGATGTAAGCCGCCATTATTCAGGCCCATAACGGAAAGCACACTGAACGAATCCCAAGCTTGTCTTGTCGAGACAATAGAATTACCTGTCTCTCCTGGAGAGAAGATATTGCTCTCAAATAGACCATTATCATTTGCCGGCACGACCGCACCAGAAGCAATCTCATAAGTATTCTGATACTTTCTTATTTCCGCAATAAGACTTGTTGAATCATCAAATTCTTCCGCAGCATTTATTCGCGTCTCAGAGAGTACGTTGACAGCCACTCTACTGAGGTTGCGCAGGAATTTGTACTGCTGATCTAGCGTCTCTTTTAGCTCTTCTAAATTTGTCCCGCTACTCTGAGTCTGACTCTCTGCAGCCTGTAAATCACCTTCAAGCTGCGCGATAATTTCACGTAAATCATTAAGATGATTCTGGGCTCTAACACTTTTTGCCCGAGCATCCAATAAATTCTCTTGCGCCAATTGAACTTTTCCTTGCGCTGCTAGAAACCGCGAATCCTGAGAATAATCCATATCAATTGAGAGTGAATATCCGTAGAAAAACTCAAAAGTGACTCTATACTCGCCCCTCAACTGATTTTCTAGTGTGCTTCTTTCTCCAATTGCAGCATCAACTCTCTCCTCAAAGAAGGCAACAACCGAACTGTTATGCTGATTGATATTTAGAACAATCTCTTTATCTGAATTTAATGATGCCAACTGTGCAGTATATTTCTCCACCAGCACCAAGGTATCTAAAAGGTCTGCAACAGCATCCAATTGCTCAACGTTAGATTTATAATCTGCTTTAAATACCTCAAACTCAAATCCATTTTCTAGGTAGCGCTTTGAGGTTTCAAATTTGAGCATATTACGATAAGCCGATCGAAAGTCGCTAAATCTATCTGAACGGTAATCGCTAAAGTTCTGCGCCAATAATTGTGCCTTTTCATATAGGTCAATTAACCCTTTAAATGCATTATCATTAAACAGATCTAATGATTGCTGCCAGTTTGGATCCTGTACATTATTAAACAACCCGGCTCGATCAAAGCCTTGATTCACCAATATCGCATCCCACAAACTCTCGACATCCTCAAGCGTTTGAGACTGCTCAGCCAGAGTTAATTGCGGTAGAAGTTGGGTCCGCTTTAAATCGACCCAGCGCTCCCATTTATTGCTGGAAGCACTGTCATCGGCAAGGTGAGTCTTTAACGCCTGCAGACTGTTATTGAATGACAAAATTTCGCCAACCACACTAGATGACGTAGTTCTTAATATTTCAGCCGCACTAATAACGTTGTCAAAAAATTGCATCGTAGCCTGACTGTTATTAGTGATCTCTAACGCAATCTCCGACAGAGTATTTTGGACACCCTGATTGTTGTCTATAAAATTACGAGCCGATATGGTTCCATTTCGTCTCTCCAAAGCAGCGTTGTAGAAAGAACTTATTTCACTTGCGGAAAGACCCTTGACCACACCGGCTTGATTGGTGTGATAAGACTGCAAAGGCCTCATAGCGCTCTGCGCCTGTACTCGGAGAAATTCTACATTTTGTTGCAGGACCTGAGATTCCGCTTTCAGGGACTCTATCTCTGCAATTTTGGCTCTTAGCGCACTACTAATCGGAATTTCATAGGTTGCATTGGGCAACAACTGATCTATTGGTCGTTGACTACCCTCTGAATCCTTATAGCCGTATTGTGCACCCGACGAATACATACGCATAGACAAATCCAACGTAAGAGTGTCGCCGCCGCTATAACCGTCGAGAATATCCTTGCCATCAATAGCTTCGCGGTTTCCAACCTGGATATAAACTGAATAGCCATTCCATCCACTATGATGTGTATTCAACCAAGCTTTTATATTGATTTTCACTTGGTCTTTCCACAGACTCCACATGTCGAAAACGCTGCTGACTGCACGTCTGGCTTTAGCATCAATTTCGTCCTTGAGTCTAGCCGCCTCAGCCAGTTTATTATCATAGGCTTTTTGGGCCTCATAATAATTGACCAAGCTATCTTCTAAGTAACCACTGGTGATAGCTTGCTGATCACCCGTTAACTCACCTACCAACGCGTCAAAACTGCTTTTCTCACTCTCTAGAATTGCCTTTAAATCTGCTCCAGCATTCTTAGCCGATTGAATTGCAATTGACTTAAGCTGATCTGCGCCGACGCTTGCAGCAGCCTGCGCAAATTGAATAGACTCCACCGTCAGCTCTGAGCCTATAAGCTGATTCTCTAGAGCCCCCTGGTCAGTTGAGTTATCAATAGTAAATTCCAGCGCATTAGTTACTTTACTCAACTTCTCTTGAATCAAACTGTGCTGGACCATATTACTATCCAGCAGCACATTAGCACCCTCAGTGTCGCTTTGATTATTAACAACCACTGTATCTTGACCATCCTGACCAAATATAAATACCTGATCATTGATAAGACTCACATCCCCGTCGGCAATTGTAAACACATCATCACCGGCGCCAGCGTAGATAAATACCTGTTCATTGATTGACTGAAGATTAAAGTTATCTCCTTCCTGACCGGATCTCACAGTGGTCGTACCTGTAAAATGGGAATTATCAATAGTCAAATCATTGGAAATATTTGATGCTAAATTGAGATCCAATTTTTCAAACTGTTGGAAATAAATATTTGGCGCTTCATCGTTGATTGATAGCGTATTGAGGTGATCGGTTCTCTCAATCGCCACATCGCCGGCCTGAATGTAACCGGCCTGAATCTCTAGAGCAATTGGGTTTGCCGTCGTCAAGCTAACGCCGATCAGATCTTTAATCACCCTATTATCAAAGTTAATTTCTTTATATTGACCTTCAAAGGCGAGCGTATTGACACCATTAGAGATACTCACTATCTCATAGAGGTTTTGACTCAAAGAGGGGTCCGGATGATCTTGAATCAGGTACTGGGCTTGATAGCCAGTACCAGACAAGAAATCATCCAATTGCCCGCGAGCGGTATCAATTTGATTGTTATCACCAAGTTTGTCTTGGAACACCGCATAGGGAACAGCGGCAGCAATAGAGATAACTTCCACTTGCGAGCCCTCTAAGGCTGTCAAGCGATTGATCAAACCGAGCTCAAGCTGACCATCTTCAAGAACATCATAATCACTATACTTGTCATCAAAAGTGATTTGATTCTGCAAATAGGAATCTATCATCCCTTTTACAGCAGCCGAATTTTGAGCAGGTATAGTCTCAAACTGTGCCACTAAATCGGTCTCGGCTGCCGCTGTAACCTCAGCCGGAAACACTATTTTCTCTTGGTCTGTGATGATGGTTTTTCTAAGCAGGTCGTGATTTTTTAAAGTGACATCGCCGGACCCATTTTGGTTGTTGATAATCAGAATATCTTTTAGCCCTTCCGGATCCGTTATCAAAACTGGATTGAAAATATTTCCGATTGACTCAACGGCTTCAATAGTTAGAGTTTCTGTATAGGACGGCTCTGAAATATTAACTGGAACCACTCTACCCACTTCATCTGTCTGCTCAATTCCCTGGCCATATGCAACGTCCAGCTCTCCAGCGGACTCAAATCCGGAGACCGAGGAAAAGTCGGTTCGCTTGCGAGTTGGGTAGTTGAGGCTGACAGTTAAAGATGGGCCACCAAAATATATCTCATCACTACCAGTACCCGTGTTGATAAGAAGGTCTGCCACTCGCCCCATATCAACGCCATAGACATACACTTTGTCGTCTCCGGCGCCGGTAATTATTTGGATTCGCTCTGTATTTAAAGCTTCTTGAAGCTTTATACCAGCGCCATAGACCCGCTGAACGGTTTTCTTTGTAATCTCATCTACTTCAGAGAATACATAGAAAGTGTCGCTAAATACTGTTCCAACAATTGCTATAGCATCAAAGCCCGCACCACCATCAATCTTAATATTGGCATTTTCAACATACACCAGAGTATCTATATCTAGCTCACGCAACGCTTCATTTTGTTTTTGGTTGGCTTCACTATCATCGCCAGTGCCACCACTTACGGTCGCCGACTTGCCGGCAAGCTCAACAATGTCCTCATCTTCATCGATGGTAAGAAGCGCCTTGATAAAGAATGTGTCATCGCCATTGTCACCATAGAGTTCAATATCTGCTTTCGTATGACTGACCTCAAAATAGTCGTCACCACTGCCACCATACATTTTCATCTCATAGGAAGAACCGTGAGTAACCTCAGTGACAATGCCGACCTCTCGACCTTCAACTAGGAACTGTTCTGTTTCCAAAACAGAGCCTACATAAAACTGATCGTCACCATCACCACCGAACACATTAATTTCCTGCGCGGTATCATTGCTGATAACCTTGTCATTGCCAGCCCCAGCAAAGATTGTGACTAAATCAATGGTCGAATAATTTAAGGCAAGGAAATTATTCGCTTCGCTCAACCCTGACGCAGAGGTTTCCATCAACTGATCAGTGTCACTGATGTCTGTGACATTGTAACTGGCAGACACATCATCAAAATGCGCAATTAAAAGACCATCACCGTCATTGCCATAAGCGCCCATCCAACGACTTTGTGAAAATTCTTTTTCGGTATCCTTTGTCCGATCGTAAATCGTATCCAGTTCTATAATATCGCCAACATCAGAATTATTACCTTTGTAAGTTAAGGTATCTATGCCATCTGTGCCTGAATCATTGAGATTTATGAAACCAACGCCCTGCATCTGACTTAATACCGAGACAATATAGGTGTCAGCATTAGCGCCACCATCCACGGCCAATGTTCCTAAGTCTCCTATGCTGGTTTCAACCGTTGCGTCATCAAATAGCGCGATACTGTCATTGCCAGCACCTGTATCTAGGGCTATGCGACCAAACATTGTGTCTACATTAATACGGTCATCACCAGCGTTACTGATGAGTGATAAATCACCTTTAGTGTTTAACTTAAAGACATCATCACCACTGCCCGTTGAAATATCGGTATTGCTTGAACGATTTTGATTGGCAACCTCTATGTGGTTTACACCATCACCTGCTTGTATGTTGGTATTTCCATCAGCAGTCAAAATCACTTTGTCGTTACCAGTTCCAGCATTTATGGTATTAACGCCCGCAACAGTGTCATTGACTACAGTGATAATGTTATTGCCATCACCAGCAGTGAGATCCAACTCGCCCTTGGTATTAATATTTATCTGGTCCGCACCAACACCCGCGGTAATCTCAGCCTTACTATCATCTTGGCTGTTAACAATGGTTAGTCTGTTGTCGCCATCTGCCGAGTCAATGGTTAATAGATTTGACTGAATGTTTAAATCAACTGTATCGGTACCATTTCCCGACTTAATGCTTATGCTATTCAGCAATTTTGTTTGATTGTCAAAAGTGACACTGTTATCGCCCCCGCCTACGTCTAATAGAATTGAATCTATATGAAGCGTACTGTCTAGCTCGACAATGTCCGCGGAATTGTTTGTCGGCTCACCATTAATTTCTAATTCAATATTTTCAATATTATTGAACCAGAAGCCAGAGCCAATAGCCGTACCATTTTGAGAGATAGAAACACTGTCATAGGAGACTGTGTATTCCGTATCTGGATCCTTTTCGATGACATAACTTTCGGAAACATTAACTGATTGATCAAACGCCTCGCGCAATACAATTTCGCTTGGGATATAGAAGTTTTTACTATCTTTTACCGTTTGAATATCGAAATAGCCAATGCGCTCCCCGCCATTATCAAGCTTCACTCGAGTACCGTCCTCCACCGGAGCAGTGAAGCCCGTTCCAGGAGCTATAGCATCGCCGTTAGGCATAGGGATACTTTCATTTAACACTTGATTCTGAACAAAACCGTTAGTGATCAAGGAGGAAACCGCTGCATCATTAAATGGGCCGCTCAATAGAGATTGAGCTGTGGCCTCGTCGAGGGCCAGTGTCGCATCTTGTTGAACCGCAGTAACATAACCAAGCCAATTGGCCTCAGTTAAATAGATCTCACCTTCCAACAAATTTGAGTGCGCAACATCACCGTTTACGCGCCCAATGGCGACGGCGCTCAGCGCCTTCTCACCATCGGCATCGACTGTGTAATAACTGTTTGTATAATAGGATTGATCCAATGCGCCCAGCTGACTTACATAAGATTTGAGTATCTCAACATCGCTGCCAATTTTGTCGATTGTTATTTCAGTAGCTGCTCCAGAAGACATAAGATTTGTCGTTGAAATTCCCGCCAATACTGGCGGCGTGTTGCCATCAACAGAAAGTGCTGGCGGTGTTTCATTTACACCGTCGCCAACGTTAGAACCCGGCAGAGGCTTATCATAATCAACCGTTAAACGACCCGCAAAACCATAGTCGTAATAGCCAATCTCACTCTTATCTTCTTTGCTAATCCAGAGATCACCATCATCTACTGCGCTCTGTGACCACAGGTCATCCTCATAGACTCTTATGGATTCGGTCGACGTTAAGGCTGGAGAGACCTGCTGATAAACTCTCAATGAAGATTCGCTAATACGCGTTAAGCCATTACGCTCTAAGTCCGCAGTTATCACTGTTAGATTCAAATAAGACAGCAGGCTGTTAAAGGCGGCGTTTAGGCCCTTAAACTTACCATCATTGCCACCATTATTTAATTTCAGAAACTCAAATTCAGGACTGTTAATGAAATTATTCAGATCCACCTGAGAGAAGCTTGCCGAGTCTGGGAGATTGATTTCGCTTGGCAATTGATTGATTAATTTCAATCCACGGTTAGCAAAATGGGTTATTTTGTTTAACCAATCTTTTCTTATGGTCCCGTCCGTTGAGGTCTCTGTGGAGCCATCAGACGTATCCCACCAGGTCCCTTCAGTTTTTACAATGGCCTGCTTAGCTGCAAGAAGCCCATCGAGCTCAATTTGCAAAGTTCGATGAATTGGCGTCTCGGGTACCTCTCGATCGACTGAGATAGTGACGGAAGTCGAGCTTAAATCATTCGTGGGATCCAACAACTGGTCCAACACACCAATATTCAACTCTTTATTACTTCTTAAAAGGGCATCCTGCACGTCCGAGTGACTGATGGCTATTCCATCAATGGTGATATAGGTCTGATGGTTTGATACCAGCGTCTCCTGATAAGTTGAGGCATCGCCAGCATCAATAGCAGAGAGTGCAGCAATTAGACTGTCAATGGTATCAGCATCATAGGCAAGAAAAATTCCGTTTTGCTGCAGAGTCTCGGCATTATCAAGCAGAGTTTGATCATCAGAGTTCGGCGTTTCCCCTGTATTTTGTGCATCAATACGCTGCTGAGCGGCCAGCACCTCTGACCACCTCATGGGATCATTTGCAAAATAGAAATCGCCAAGTTCCAATGTTTTTGCACTGATGTCCACACCTAATGCTTCGCCTGAAACAGTGCTCTGGGCATTGATATAGAGAGTGTCATCACCGCCAGCGCCAGCTATGCGAACCACTCCAGCAACACGCGACAGATCATGATTAGCCGGAAGGGTCCGAGTTTCTGTCCGCTGCGGTAAATTATCGAAACGATAGCTGCTTAGGCCAGCAACTTCCTCCGCTTTCCATCGCTCGGTTATGTTAATCAAATTGTCGTTCTCGGCCTCGACTACATAGAACAGCGACAGTAAATCGGTGAGCAGATCACTACCACTTTCATTATTAATGATAGGTTTTGTCAGCTGCGTTTTATCCCCAACCCCTGTTATATGAGGCATATTTCCTCTACCAGGGATCTGAACCTGAGTGGCATAGATAGCATTTCCACGAATATCGTTACTGCCATGAGTATGCCCGTGGATAAGGTCCCCGAGTATTGTCTTATATACCGCGACCTTCAAAAATTCGTCATACAGTAAATCATCTACAGAGAGCAGCCCAAAACCACCGGAGCGAGACTCATCAATCCAGATACTGTTGCCGGTCATAAGATCTAAAATACCGTCAATTGCCAGCCTATCAACCATCCTTGGGGCAGTCCCGGCCACCAAGGCACCGTATAGGCCCTCGCGCCCACTGCTGCCAGAGTTAAGTATTGAAAGGTTATTGACACCGAGCAGCTCGTCAACGATGCCTCCAACACGTGCCTTATAAGCAGTGAAGTCAGCCGAATAATACTTAACTGAACTAGAACTGGTACTTCTTACCGCATTGGCAAAATGGAAAAGTGCTGTTGCAACGTTGGCCTCGAGAAGGCTCCAATGCGCATCGCTAATCTCAACTTTTGAGGCATCGCCATCTGGGAACCATTTACCATAAAAGTCTTTAAACGCTTTGACCTTTTCATCTGTAGCTAAGCCTCTGCGCAACAAGTTTATATTATCAGGCGTTATGCTGGTGCTCTGAAGAACGTCCTGCATGACCTGTTTTGAAACAGTGTAGGTTGCGGCTGCCGCAGGATAGGTCACCTCAAAAATTTGACTCTTACCGCCGAGATGAACTTGGTCGCTTCCAGATCCTAGGTTGAGCAATAAGCTTAACTTTTTATCCAGCCCGTAAAGCCAAACTTTATCGTCCCCTGCGCCCGTTAGCAGCGCTAAGCGTTCTATACCATCAATCCTATCGAGTTTAATTCCAGCGCCGTAGAGGTACTGTTGCCCATCATTATCGGTGTAAATATAGAACTCATCATTGAGAGCTGTGCCTGCGATAACAATGGTGTCAAAGCCTGAACCGCCATAGATTTCAACTCGATTATTTTCGACATAGTCGAGCAAGATATCCTTATCTTTTTCATCAACGTTGCCCTCATCATCACCAGCACCCGTGGAGATATTGCCACCGGCCATTTCTGTGGTTGTCTGCTGATCAGGGTTATAAGTGCGGTGCGCCTTTAAGAAGAAGGTGTCATCTCCAGACTCACCAAATAGCTCCAGCTCACCGACATTGTGGTTAACTTCAAAATAATCATCGCCACGGCCGCCATAAAAGCGAGCGTTATAACTTACGCCTGCGGTAATTCCGTCATCATTAGTCTCATCAACGACCTGTATTTGCTGACCTTCGACCGTCACTGTCATAGTCTTTAGCACACGACCAATCAAGAAACTGTCATTACCCTGATCTCCATAAACATTGACCGCTGCCGCTGTATCATCGGCAATAAAGGTATCATCACCTTTACGGCCATGGAGGGACACTTGCTCAGCGGTGTAATTGTAAGTCACTCGCTGATAGGTTCCTGGAGCCGAAAGATTACCCGATGCACGAGTTTGAGCCACCGCATCATTTAGGTCAGCAGGCTGTAGGAAGTTTGCTGCAGCAGCTCCTGACAATTGCAGTTTGTAGTAGTTATCCTGTCGATCAGTATCGGCATTAGCAAAGACAATGTACCAAGGATCTTGCTCGCTCCCATTTCCGGTTAGCTCGACCTGGGGATCAATTTCTTGAAGTACCTGAAGTAATTGCTCAGAGTAAGTTAACGCGCTGGCAGCACTATAAGAGAAGGTTTGTACAACTCTATTGTAGCTAAGCTGCAATATTTCGCCATCTGCAGGTGAGCCCTGAATACGGTTGAACACCTGAGTCTTATTGATGGCATCAAACATGGCATCGACATTAGGGGCGCCAGCCAATAATCGATCGGCGACGCCGTCTTGCAAGCGCTGCACAAAGGCTGTGGTGATACCGGCTACGGCGGCACCAGACGTGGATATCTCGGTTAATAGTTTCGAGCTATCCTGCACTTCGACAAGACTGATACGATAAGGTCGACTGCTAGTGCCTTCGCCACTTACGGTTGCATCGTAAATGCCGTTCACGGCCTCGATCTGGGATTCTATATGTGCACGCTTTGCAGATAACGAGGAGATGCCCGCCAAATCGATCGCTATGTCAGCACCGTTGTAGCTAAGTGTGGCAGTGTCGGCTTCATTGATTGCGACAATCCCGCCAGAAAAAGCCGTCAGCGTTTTCGAAGCATCAACTACCTCTACTAGACTAATTCGATAAGGGCTACTGTCGGTACCATCACCACTTACCTTAGCATTAGTAATCTCATCAATACTCTCAAGTTGAGATTTAATATATTCACGTTTTTGTTCCGGCGTCGCTAGAGACTCTAAATCGACCTGCACATTAATGCCGTCATAACTTAAAGTCGCGGTATTTCCCGCAATATCTAATTCGTAATATCTTAAGTTCAATTCGTAGTCGGTGGTGGAAGACTCCACATCCAGATGCAAGGTGTCTTTCTGCTCACTACCCTGCAAAATCACCGAATCTGTATCTGTACTCAGCTGGCCACTGTCGACAATTCGAGTATTCGATGGCCGGTCTGACCCTCCACTTAGGGTAATGGTGTAGCTGTCTCCACCCTCAGTTCCATCCAATACCGCATTAGCAGTAAAGTCGGCAATGCTGAAGCTGTCATTAAAGGCACCACCGTACAGATAAAAATTCTCAAAGAGATCAATACCCGCGCTACTCCCTTCAGTATCAGTAACATCGTTTCGAACGGTAATGATTGACCCATCTGCTCTAGATTCGGTGGTTAGTTGCTCATAGGTAACAGCAAAGCTAGCATCAGAGAGGACAAAAGTTGTATCAGATGTGCCAAAGGCTTCGACTAGGGTGTCATCAGAGCCTCCACCGATATATTGGTCTACGCCTTTACCACCTGTTATGCGGTTAACGCCCTCGCCCATGCTGATAACATCGGTGTAACTACTTCCCACAATATGATCATCGCCAGAGCCTGCCGAGAGATATAGCTCATTCACGACTCGGCCTTGAACTATGTCGTTGACCTCAACCACATCGGGTCGGTTTGGCACTACGCCGGCGAGGATAGTGTTGTCGCCATTACCAGCATCAATAGTGACCTGGTCGTTAATCACCGAATCTGACTGCTCATAATCAAGGGTTAAGCTCCGCAATCGAATAACCACCTGGTCATCATCCGCACTCTCTTTAGTGTGGGTGACTTGCAGAACGTCGTATTGAATTTCTTCTAAGCCCGTAACATCGCGATTGAGAATTTCATTGCCAACAATAAATCGGTCATTGGCGGTATCGGAACCCTTTATTAAAATTTGATCCGTGTAGACATCATTGATCATTCGTGGATCTAAGAACCAATCCTGTGCTCCGGTCTTAACCGTCTTGCCATTTTCGTCGATCTCCCAGACATCTTTAAGAATCTGACGCGGGACCTCGCGCTCAATAGTTTGGAATGCCGTGAGTTGCTCGCCCTCGGTATCAGTAATCGCATCGATATCGTAGATGACATCATTAGCGCCATCGCGCTCAGTCACCCAAGTATCACTAGCAGACAGGCGCTCTATGGTTTTGACCAACCCAGCGTTGCTCAAAACCAATGCATTGCTAAGCGCTTGGGCTGACTCTTGAAATACAGGAGTTAAGGTGAATGCACTGTAGTTATCCAGCTCGGGCATCACTATGTGGAGCTCAGAGTAGTTATCACCGGCGTTATCTGGATCTACAGCCACACTGACACTGACAGTTAAATTACTGACTAAATTAAATGCATTACCTGGTTGTCGAGCGGTTGCCACCGAGTTGGAATCTATAATAAAGACTTCATCACCACCACTAAGCTCAACACTAACGGCTGTCTCAGTGATCGCATTAATGATGAAGGTTTCATTTGGATCAGTAGTCGTAAACCCTAATCCAACTACCGAAATGCTATCACCGACAGACAATCTGTGGTCACTGCCGAGGGTCAGAGTCATCACATTAGCATTTATCGCCGCCGCAGTGATGACATGTTCGCTGACTGCAATCAAGTCACTCGCAGCAACTCTCATGGCCTCGCTGGAACCATAACTTAACAAGTATTCATCAAACTGCGCTGGCACAGTGATTATCTGCTGACTAAGCAGGGTCACGGGGCTGGACAACTGCCGACTAAAGGAGCTAACGTCGCTAGAGTTAGGTCTCTCGACTTCCCACTCTAGCGTCATCGGTAGCGCCTCTTGGTCCAGATCGACAAGCCAATTGTCGGCTAATCCATCACCATTTGCGTCATAGTTACCGTCTACAGAAATACTATCCTCAGAGATACCGGTCACATTAGATACGGCAGTTTTAATCGAATTCGCGTTTAACTGATCGGGAAAGGTAACAACGTTGCTGCTAACGTCATCTTGAATCAGTGTCACTTTTGATGTTGATGACAGCAGTGGAATAAGCACCTGCGTATTGTCGAGCACCACGGAACCCATGTCTGAAACATAATGCTCACTGGTTATCGCATACTGCTGGAACGGCGTGTCTATAGTTATCGGGCTTTTAATACCGCGATAAGCCTCAACGATCAAATCATTGCTTGGGTTAGAAACGGTAATTAACCAATCACCGTTTTCTTCCACTACGGTAGTATTAGTATTATTCGCCTCTGCTTGGGTCGTGACACTAGCGAGGATTGACGCTGCCGTCGACTGCTCAGTAATCGTCACAACACTGTTGCCAGCACCCTCCCCAAGGCCAAACAACCTTATACTGCTGTCGCCCGCCGCGAGACGGAGGACATAATCCGTTCCCGAAATGGTCGCATTTTCATTACCGTTATAGATATTGCTACCGTCGATAACCTGAGCTACCGGATTTGCAGAAAAATCCCTCTGTAGAGTTTTTTCTAAGCCGCCAGTGATAGCGATCTGCCAACTATTGTCAGCAGTATTAATACTGACTTGGTTGTCCTGTCCCGTAATGGTTTTTACTGCAGCACTCAGAGCACTTAAGGCGCTGGCATCGTCACCAGACAGGTCTACCAGATGCTTTTTCCCATCATAGAAAAGGTGCACCGCATCTGCAGCATTGGTATAAGCGGCAAAAGCATAGGTCTCTATAGCCAGCGGGTTGACACGTTCCTGTAATTGCCAAGTCGGCGATTCTCCTGCTACTAGGATTACCGAGGCGTTATCAATACTCTCAAAACTGTTTAAAGCTGTGGTTAACGAAGCGCCAGCCTGAGAAAAGGCGCGCTGATATATTTGATCTTTAATAACTGTGCCCGGTGCATCGACACTTAGCGTAGAGAATGTCTCATCGCCACCAATCAAAGCATATGTAAAAGACGTGCCGGTGATAGCAGTTACACTGAAGACTCCATTGGGGTTGGTGGTAGAAAAGTCAATTCCGTAAACACTCACCAGGTCGCCCACTGATAGACCATGGCCAACGGCAACCGTCATAGTAGCCACGTTGTCAGTAACGTTGCCGTCAATAATGCTGAGGCTTGCGGCCTCACTATCGACCATACCCTTGGCTACATATGCCGCCATGCTATCCAATTTCAAGCTTTGCTTTTCACCACTACCCGCAATATTCGCCAGACTGCCTGCTACCATGGTGCTGTCCCAAGACAATTCACTATTTTCTAACAATAGTGACTGGGTTCTGATCTCAGCATTACCCTCAGCGGTGAATCCGAAGTCCACTTGGCCTGCGGCAAAATCACCCTCTCGGTAGAAGGTATCCAGAATTCGGGTGTCGGGTTCGGCCGAGACAATACCGGCATAGTTCTGAACTGCATAGGCATAGGCGAAGGTTTCTATGTCACCAGAGGCGGTAAACAGCCAATCGCCAGTAGTACCCGAAGCCTTGTCTGAAACGATAATTTGATCAGGGATTCGGCTATTATCCGCGATGGCAGACTGGACATCTGCAGCAGTCATCCAGGAATAAATATCGACTGCATTGTAAGCTTCGGAGCTCCTGTCGTTTATCAGGCCAAAGTTGTCAGTATCAGTACTGTCATAGCCGTAGTAAAGAGTGATTTTATCCAACCCACTGGGTATTGAAATTCGCTGTGAACTGCCTTCAGATGTTGTCGGGATATGCTGATAAGAAAGGCTAGGCGTACCGTCGGCATTAAACAAATAATTTCCTGATACCAAACTTGCGCGATAGAAATAGTCTAACGATTGCGCATTCAGTCCGCTGGCAGAAACGGCCGTTCGAGCCCAAAAATCATGCTCTACTCCATCCTCCGTGTAGCTCAGATTAAGCAGATTGAAATTACCATTTAAATCAGTTCCCTGATCACTGTAAGTAAGGTCAACCAACCAATAGTCCTGGCCATTTATTTCAACTTGTTCCAGGCTATCTTGTATTTTTAGCGCTCGATCGGAAACTACCTTATCTCCATCGTTCGGCAACTTGGCAAGCTCCGCCAAGGCGGCTGCAATACTGGCTGCGGAATTACTGTTGAGCACAGCGATTTTTTCAACCAACAAAGTATCATTGAGCGTCTTATAGCTAAGCACTATGTTACTGGCTCCAGCCGGAATCTCAGGGAGATATTGCAAGTGGTTGTCTGCCCGAGAGGGCGACTGGTTATTTGAGCCATCGCGATCGGCAAGCCAAATAGTTTCCTCAGAGGACCCTGCATCTACATCAATGGATTGCAGATCTGTACCAATAACATCATCAATCTGCAGTGTATCTGCACCGCCTTTCATAGACAGGCTCAAAGATTCCACGCCCGTCAGGGCTATGCTATCAGCCGAGGTTGCACCTTCTGGATTCACCTCAATAACAGCGACGCCACTCTGACCTTCAAAGATATGTACATTCTGCGCTGTCGGCACTTGATTTTTTGGGTCAGGCCCATCAATCAACACTGCGTTTAGCTGATCCGCGCCAATTCCACCATCAACAGCCAGCTGGCTGCCGGGCTCATAAAGCCATGAGATAACATCGTCGCCGGCGCCGGCATATACGTCGCCAGAACTTTCGCGGGCATCGATAATGTCATCGCCATCGCCTGCGAAGACTAAATTGGCTCCGGCACCAGCATTAATTTGATCGTAGCCCGTTCCTCCATAGACGGTATCTATACCATCCCCAGCACTAATCAAATCACCGTGGCGAGTTTGCAATAGCACCAGCCCCAGAGCATCTTTTGTGGCACCAGAATTGCTAAGGGTGCCATCGTTATTATAGTCTGCAGCATCAAGAGGAGTGCCATCGAGATTGTAATAGATACTCTCAATCTGGCGCTCAGTCCCATCAGTGGTTTGTGAGGTCACAAGTGCAACGGTCTCATCACCTCCATCAATATAATCATCACCCCCGTAGGTGACAATGGTATCCATACCGCCATCGGCCTGACTGACAGCCTGACTGAGCACGCCAGTTAATGAGCGACCATCGGCATCAGCAACATTCATTGCAATTATCAATGCATTGGCTTGGCTTATGTTGAGGCTGTCATCACCGTAAACAAAGTCGACATTATCGCCACCCATAATGTCATCGTTGCCCTGGCCTCCAAAGGCCGCAAAGCGCGTATACTCCTGATCGTCTCCATCAAGCATCAAGGTGTCGTTACCCAGCCCACCCTGCATCACAATGTTGGCGGCAAATGAAGCCGTAACTTTCAATCGATCATCACCATCTTCGCCATCTAGAATAAGATTGCTGACACTGCGAGTCTCGGAGCCAGCAAAAATTGATACGATATCATTTCCATCGCCAGCCATTACAGTGACACCAGTGCTGCCACCCGCAGCATTGTCGGCAAGGGTAATCTCGACCAGGTCATCGCCTGCACCCGCATTGAGGTCGATAGAGTCCACTAAACCATCTAATTTACTCAGTCGATAAAAGTCTCCTTGGATGGTGCCGGCAGATGTAATACGGCTAACCGTGCTAGCGCCAAATACCTGCACTCGCTGCCCTGTACTGACAACAATTAAATTGTCTTCCGATGAGAGATTATCAAGCCGAGCTGTGAGCGCACTCAGCTCCGTGGATGTGTAGTAGTCAAAATCAAGAAATCCACCTCTAAACAAAGACTCAATAGTCCATTTTTCCAGAGCTGCATCACGATCATCAGCACCTAGAGAGGTGACCGTATAGGCATGCTGACCGGCTGAATTATTGCCACTGTAGGCGAGCTCAAGCTCTGTTCCCGTATGCCGGGCTATCTGCTCCGGCGCCTGGTGCACGCACTCCCAATCAAATTCAACAATAATTTCATCAACAAATCGTTCGCGAGCTTCAAATAGAGTAATTTCTGAGAACCCGAGATCAATACCAACCCAAAAGAAAGCCTCTAAAAATAACGATAACTCACCATGAACATCGAACAAACAGTGCGGACCATGACTAATGCGCTCAAACAATTCGGCACCGTATAACTTGCCATCACCCACCGGAACGCCATTTTGAAACTGCGTTAACTTATCATTGAGATCGAAACCAATCTCCGCCTCAATACCACCCATTACACCAGCTTCTACAAGACCGCCAATGCCAATAGAAGCGCTAGCGCCAAACATGGCATACAAAAGGACTTCGTCCAGATCACTGGCGGTATTTTCCAAACCGTGATCGTCCAGATAAAAGCCATTCATGATGCGCCAGGCCTGCGAGGCATCATAGCCACTTTCTTGGAATTCAATAAACCCAGAGGTGTCAAAACCGAAGTCAAAATTGGTGGAGGCCCCGACACTGCCAGTTATGCCAGCATTGAGCCCGGGAAATACAGGGAAGGATTTTCTGTAGGTAAAGTTGAGATCGAGATCCGGCAAGTCATACCAGAATAGATCCACTGGTCGGCCAGTGATAAGCCCTAGTGCAGACGCTGGATCGTCAAGTATCGGTAGCTTAAAGCGCTTTTCTTTACCCTTATCGAGACCGCGCTGATTGGGACCTTTCTTGGCGGCGGTAGTGGATGCAGTCTGCCCTGTAACTTCTCTCTTTTGTGTTGGATCGCTGCCGACCGCTTTTGTTTCCTCTTCGCTCACTTCTGAATCTGGGTCTTCTAAAAAACTCGCCCCGAGATTAAAGTCGCCAAAGTTAATAACACCATCCAAGGAGTCGATACTATCGATAAATTCCAGTGTCGACTTGAAAACCTGAATTACCGATTTTGCGGTATCAACCGTTTTTGCCGGAAGTTTTAAGTACGCAATATCAATCAATTGGAACTGAGTTATCCCCAAATCTAACTCGAGTGATAACAGATCAATTACCGGCCGCATAGGCTCAATAATTTCTTTGATGCCGTTCAGAGTATCGCCGAGAAAACTGCCCATCAGCGAGCCAGCATCCAAAGAAACATCGTACAACATCACTTCAGGACTACCGGTGCCAAACTCAAAACCACTGACACTTGACCAGGTTGCATCACCCAGCACTTGATCATATTCAATAAAGGTACTCATGGATGGCAAGATATCACCAGCGGAAGTGGCGACTTCGGCATAGATATCGGCATAGGCTTCTGCGCTGGCGTTCAGGGCCAGCGTTATAGCGTCCGTCCCATACCACTTATTGTCAGCGCCTCCAGCAATATCCAGACCCAAGTGACCCTCGAGGCCAGCTTCGCCATAAACGTCCATGGTCAAGAATCCGAGGGTACCCGAAACAGAGTTATATGCCCCTGCAATCGTAGCTTTGTCATCCTCGTGAGACAGAGTGCTACCGGGATTTTTTTCGGTGGTGAAGACCGCGGAGACATCCAGCGATATCTCTTCACCCATCGAATTGATGCCACTGGTATCCAGGTAAATGCCATCACCATTAATTCCGAGACCAATTCCCATCAAGTAATCCATTAAAACTTGGATCTTCGCATCAATTTCTAAACTTAACCCTGAAATACCGCTGGAAAAATCAAGGTCGATATCTTCAGTCACACCCTCAGCAAGGAATCCAGAAAAAGGGGCTATGCTAGCAAATAAGCCCTGATCTTCGATTGCTACTGAGCTGGTACCATTGCTGTTTGTGAGCTTTAGCTTGCCTTCATTAACGGCCCAAGTGGCACCTGATGTCCCTGCATTAAGTACGCCAATTAGCGCATTGAAGTCCTGGGCATCGGAGCCCCTTACCACCAGATTTTGAGGGTTATCGCTATTCGCGCCCTCAATAACGAGACTGACTAGATATTCCGTTGCGTCGTCGTTGAGCCCGGTTGCAAGCCCACTGAGATCCCCTGCAACAAGCTCTTCGGCAAAAACGGCCTGATTGTTATTTAGTTCGCCGAGAAGCACACCGGCAAACATAATATTAAAAGATAGCTGCCCTTCAGCAGAGAGCACTAACTGAACATCATCAGCACTGGTGGCTTTCTTGGTGAGGATTTTGCCATCACTCTGATACTGCAGTTCGCCGAACTCATCCAGATTGGGCACAGCAAAGTAGAACAGTGGGTCATCGATATCCTTGAGACCCAGATAGAGTGATTCACGGAGCGCCGAGACAAGCACTTCAAAAACGCCGTCTTTGTCAGCATTCGCAACATCCCGATCGCCATGGCGACTGACCATTTCGTCCAACAACCCACCCAGGGTGACGTTGCCGGCGGCATCAGCTATGTTGTCATAGCCAGAGGGTGCATGAAAACTTGCCCCCATTACAAAACCTTCCAAGCCTTTAAGCTGACTAGAAACACCACCAAAGAGATCGCCGCCGATAACCGGCAATTCAATGTCCTCAAGACCATCGGCAACACTGCTAATACCGCCAAAAAAGCTGTCCAAACCACTTTTCACATTGACTGGATCATTGAGCATGGCGAATAGCGCCGCCGTAAGATCAAAGTCCATATTAAAAGATGGCATCTGATAGTTAACGCCACCAAACACAAACCCTTCATCCAGAGTGACTGTTGCAGCGGTATCAAAATGCAGCGTGTTATCCGCTAGTCCATCCTGATTTCTATCCCCTGTGGTGCCGCCGATGGGCAGAGCCTTAATTGGGAAGTAGAGCGGCAAATCAGCCTCGAGATAAACTTCACCCCCTATATCAAAGGACTCAACAACCTCACCAAAGCCGATCCTTCCGTCAAATACTAGGTCGTCGCCGTCTTGCTGGGCAATTTCTTCAAATCCGGCAGCAAAATTAACATCTGCGCCAATTGTTCCCTCACTAACGATAAGTCCTAACTTGCCAATCTCACCGGCATCCAAACCGATGAAGATATCGATATCTTCTGCAACGGCACTGGCCCCAGCACGGAAGCCACTGTCCGCATCTAGGAACAACTCAGGCGAGGTGATATCGGATAGATCAAAGCCAATACCCGCTGATAACTCAGCGTAGGCCGCTACATCTAAAGTCGCTTCAGCACTAGCGCTCAAGCCAGTAGCATTAAATACAGAGCCAAGGTTTAAATCAGCAAGATCTAAATCAACGTCAAATTCGCTTTCCGCCAGATAAGTGAGATCAAAGTCTGCCTTGAAGGTCGAATTTTGATAGCCAAAGGTCAGCGGGCTGAATGAATCATCAAGGCCAAAAGCGGTCCTCATCTGCTCATTGAAGTAATCCGCTAAGCCGTCAATTCCACCGGAATCATCGTTGTTCAAAAATTCCCGAGTATCTTTTATCGCGCCGTAGAGCGTACCAACAAAGTCAGTGGCGCCATCACCCAAGACATCCGCAACCGACATATCAATAAGGTCAACTTCTTGATACATGGCTCCCGTCTGCAAGGTACCCAAGACGAGGGTTCGATTAGCCAGGGAATCACTACCACTATAAAGCGCTTGGTCTGTAATCAGCGTCTCGCTTGCACTGAAGGCACCGTCGTTATCACCCCATGAAGTTGTGTTATACCAGTGCTGCTCCATCAGGTGCAGCTGCGTCTGGCCATTATCGTCAACTTCCTCATAGCCCCAGAGACTATCGCTGCCTATCTGGTAGCGGCTAAGAACGATATTCTGCCCCTGTCGATTCAGAACTGACTTAGTCTTTGGTGTGTCACCAGTGGGGTTGTTTAAGACGTAACCCAAGAGGAAATCGGTTCCAGTGGTCTCTAAGGCAGTGCCAAAAAGATGCAGTGTATCGGTGCCCGAACTGGCGTCGACATATCCCAGATAACGACTGTCATCTGTGCTGCTGACCCAGGTTCCGACACTTCTAATGGTTTGGTTATCGTCTATATAAAACGAGGTATCCAAGAAATCCTGGTAGTAATCAGAATAGTCTTCAAGGGTGTCTGAGGCTGTGGCGCCATTTGCCTTGGTGTATTGCGCCGTAACCGCGGTCTCGAGATAGCGCTGCTCGTAGACATTATTGGTATTGCCCTGATCTACATAGACATCTTTATTAATGCCCACCATCTCCTCTAGTGCCCCCTCAAGGGCAGCGAGGATCATATCCAGCGAGATGGTTTTCATCTCGAATAAACTTTCAAAGCCATCAAAGCTTACCGAGGTTGGAAGCGAATAAACGAACTGCTTAAAGCTCATGTCTTCTGGTAAATTTTCCGAGAAGGCACTTATATAACCTCGACCTTCCATAAGATCTGCGAGAACACCGCCCAAGCCAACTGGGATGTAAACCGCATAGGAGGGAGATTCGGTAAAGCCAATAAATAAATCTGCAGCTTGCAGCGCCTGGACGTCAGCTCCGTAAAATCGACCTGTGACGCCGGCTGACATTTCTGCCGAAAGCTCTATAAAGCCATGTCGGCCAGCCTCAAGCTCAAAGATACCTAGCTCTAATGCAAAGGGCGCGTCGCCGTTATCGGCCTCGCCAAATGCCTTGCGCATCACTGCGTCACTGAATATTGCTGTACCAACAATACTGTCCGCAAGGGTAAAAGTTGTCTCGTCTGCCTCAGCACTGTATTGCAGTGCAGCGACATCATAACGGTCACTGCCGACCATCAGTGAGCCGACGCCAGATAGCTGCGCGGACTCTAAGTCCGCTGGTGAGAACTCGCCTCTAAGAGTCAGTAAAGACTCGCCAGCTCGGTTGATAATCCCCTGCAGATCGGCAGTTGCATCGGCACTGTCGGCTAAGGTGACAGTGATATTTTCAATATCCAGACGGCTTTCAACCATATCATCAAGCCATATAGTCGTAGTCTCGGTGTCCGCATTATAGACCGCGCGATTAACCGAAGAGGCACCCACATCACCCACTAACCCCACAATAGAGATCCAATCGGTGGCGCTGTAATCTGAACTGACATCACCGTCAACAATCACGGCGGTTCTTTTAATTCCCTCATCATCAGCTATCACTAACTGGTTAAAATCGAAGGTTCCATTACCGAGATTAATAGCGGCCTCAATAGAAGGGTTTTCCATGTAGAAGCTATTGGCAGAGTCCAATCCAAGCCCTAAGGTTAAGGATATACCCCCAGAGACTGGCAACGTGTAATCACCCGAGATGCCAAACGGCAAGTCAAATGGCAGTCCGGGTACTGACCAGCTCTCTAGATCAATATCAATACCTGCGCCATCTCCTATTTCCAGCAGCGGAATATCGAGGTCAAACTGGTAGTCACCACCCAGGCTTCGCTCGACGCTATAGCCATTGGCCCGCAGAGAGACGAGCAGGCCATCCACGGATGGACTGCCAATATTTGGACTTTTAAAGTAATTCTCAATTGCAGAATTAAAGCTGCTTATAACAGAATCTAATTCGCCAATAAACGAATCGGCATTGGCGGGCAGTAAATCCTCAACACTAACCGTGCCAAAGGGCAGATCAATATTGAAGATTTCGTCGAGAACGAAATCATTGATTTTGTTCGACAGATCGGAAAGTAAAGTCAAGCCGCCGGTCAGCGCCGTGACCTTATCGCTATCCATGAAATTCACAGCAATTGATTCGCGCAGACCCACATCGATAGTCTCTGCTAGCAGGCCCCTTTCAACATGCTCAAAACCAAGCAGGTGGCCAATTTCATGAGCAATAACGGAGTATAAATCTATCTGCTCATCGGGCACTTCATCGCTGGAAAGATCATCATCTACGTGCCAACCGACACCGCCGGCATTGGGATCAAGCGTAATAACATTGCTTTCATCGTCCACCGAAGCAATAGCATCATCACTGAGATTACCAACGGCGTAAGAGACAGGATTCGTTACCAGAGTACTGGTATCAAAACCCGCTTCTGACCATGCGGCTACGGCGGCAGTGATCAGGGCATTGATCGCAGCATCACCGTCCCCTATCTCCTCAGTTGCGGGATTAGCTGGCACCTCTATCGAGGCATCTAGCTTCATCAGGCCCTCTACGGTGAAAGGATCAGCCGCATCACCCAGTGCGCTCTTACCAATATCAACAGCGGAACCCACCCAATTGCCCGCAATAGCGGTCTTCAGCTTATTAGGCGCGTACTCAATATACCCGGAGGTGTTAAAAGCCAGAATAGTGGAATCGCCCGCCACTGTAGGCAGGGTATAGATAGTGACTGAATCATCTATCTTGTCAGCGTATCCGACTACCTGCTGTACACCATCGATCTTAAGATCAAAGTCAGTACCGTTTTCTATTGCAGTTTCTAGATCGGAACGATTGCTTACATCGACAGTGAACTCACTACTATCAAGGGTAACCACCGCGTTACCATCGTCAACCAAACTGTCGAGAGTCTTGTAGCTACGGCTCGAGTCTTCCCCGTAGCCGATAAGATATTTCGAGTCAGCTGTGGCTGTATAGGCAGCGGCTCCGGAGACGCCTAAGGCCTGAAACAAACCACTGACACCCGTATCTCTCATGGTCACTGAAGCCAGAGCGCCAGCAGTATTACTGGTCACCTGTAACTTATTGTCAGCGATACTCCAGACTGCGCCCGACGTTCGGTTATTTAGCTGTGTAAGTAATTCCCCATAGGTTTGATCTGTGGCGCCGGTTACGCTGATAAGCTTGGAACGCCCTCCATCCACAGCCACGAGGGCGCTGTACTCTTCGCCTTCGGTGAGCCCTGTTGGGGTTGTCTCCTCTACTGTCGTTGCAGTGAGGTTCACCGTTGCGCCGCGATTACCTACCTTGAGCTGTTGACCACTAAGGTCCCGCTGCACATCGCCGCCAAAAACTATTTTATTATTGCCGGACCCAGCATAGACAATATCATGGCCCCAGCCTTCAGCGTCTTCCTGCTCATTAAAATAGAATTTGTTATCAGCATTATTGCCCAACAAAACATCATTGCCGGTGCCGCCGCCAATCAACTCTATCCCAGTAAAAGAAACTCGGTCTTTGACAGATTCAAAAATCACAGTATTCGCGACAAGGGTGCCTGTTCCGGCCACGGCACTCTCAATACCGACGTAGTCAGTTAATGCTGTAAATAAGTCGGAGGTAGAGCCTGAGGCGATTTCAAGTGAGGAAGGTAAAGCTGGTGCCTGATTACTGGTGGCAACAAGTTTTCCACCTGCAATAGCCCAGGTCGCACCCAGAGTTTGAGCATTTAACTCGTCAACAAGTTCACTGAATGACAGTGCCGCTGCCCCCTCAACTACCAGTGGCTGTGTTGCACCATCGACAGTAATGCTGGCATTGTAGCTTGTATGACGAGCTAAGCCGGTGCTGCCAATCATCGTAGCCGAGGGCGCAAAATTGACAGCCTGAGAGGCCGCCAGGGCAGTGCTCGGAGTGGTCTCAAATACGATAGTCCAGTGCTTTTGTTGAGCATTATCTGAAGCGCTCTGAGTCACGGTATAACTCCACGTACTCGAAGCCCCTTCGTCAGTTTTTATCTCCTCAAGCGCCTGTTCAATCGTTGCTTTGCTGGAGTTGAAATCGATGGCAGTAGTGGAGGAAAACCCGCGATGCTCAAGGGTAAACTGAGGCGACTGAATGCCCTTTGGCAATTTCGGAATAATTAACTTAAAGGCTTTATTAACCGCATCTGCAGAAGTGGCACCATTCACCAAAACTAGATTGCTAATGTCTGCATATTCGGCCAGGTCATAGCCCGCTCCCTCACCCAGTGCACTTGCAAAAGACACCAATGCCCCGGTGTCGGAGCCAAATACCACAACATCCCCATGTTTTTCGTCCGAGGCTGCCTTCACTCCTGACCACTGCACGGTAGTATTAGCGCCATCACCGCCGACGATAGTATCAGTGCCGCCGGTACCCAGAATAAAGATATTGTCGGCACCAGTGCCTTTAAAATTATCATCCCCAGCACTGCCCACGGCATTGCTATAGTCAGTCAGTGCAAAATTCTCAGGCTTATAGCCGGTGACTAGACTGATATACTGGTCTAGGCCCAGAAGGCGATTACCATCAATGCCCGTCGCCGATCCATAATTCCACTTTAATCCACCCCATGTCATGGGCGCTATGGTCAAATCACCAAGTGTGAAAGACGGCATAATCTCAATTGGCGGAATTAATTCATAATTAACGCCCGCGTCCGGATCTATTTTTGCCGAGCCCGTGTACTCGGAATAATCTAAGACTAATTTGCCGCCACCACCACCGGGAGTAATCGTGCCTTGGAGAGAGCCGGCACCAATAAATTTGACCGTTGTCTCACCAGAACCCAGTACTAAATTTTCTATATCAGTGGCAAAAATGTAGTTTCCCTGAGCCTCTGTCCATGATTCATTAAAGTCATAGGAACCGAAACCAAAGCTCTCAAAATAATCCTTGAGAGATTCATCTTTGACCAGAATAACGTTGCCGCCAAGACCGAGAAGGCTTTCCCCCTCTTCATTGGAGATATTGAGAACATCCCACAAAACACTTTTTTCATCACCGCCCAGCGTCGCGAGATCATAGATATCAATACTGGTATCCGCGCCAGTTTCCGATAGATCTAAGGTGTCGTAGCCCTCCGGCAGAGCGATACCACCGACCAAAATATCCGGCGCTTCGAGAACAGCTGCCGCGCCAAAAAAACCACTAAATTTATAGGTATCACCGCCACTTAACCCGGCGAAAATATTAGCGCTAGGCGCAAAAGTACCGCCCAAATAGTCGCCCATTGCCGCGTTCAACACACCATCGACATAGCTGGCACCCCTGTCGAGGGCATTGTTTTCGCCAAACAGCTTTTTATCCGCCAAGGCCAGCGCATCTGCAATCACATTGCCGGCAATAGAGAATGTATTAGCCCCGGTGTCAATGCCTTGACTGAGTGCGCTGAGAGGGTCCGCTTTGAACTTATCCCAACCGACATCAATACCCCAATTGGAACCGATAGCAACAGTGCCGCCATAGCCAAAGGTAACCTGATCGACATTTTCAATATGACCAAAACCGTTGAGCTTTTGCGATCCAGGGCTCTGGAAAACCAACTTTTTCCCGTAGCTACTGTCGACAAAGTTCTTAACCTTGAGCGCATTTTCAAACACCTGCACTTCAACTGACGAACCATGTATCGCGCGCAATTGATCTTGCAGGTCTGAAGCCAGCTTAGTGACCCCCTCAGCAGCTGAATAAGTAACCTGCTTAACCGCCGAAGATATAGTGTAATAATGGCCCGCTAGACTAACTTGTCTCTCATAGCCAATCTCAAAGATAGTTCCATCTGTTAGTGCGTCATTGTTTAGTACAATCAACCATTCACCGTTACCACTGCTGACAGTATGGTTAAACGCGGTGGTATCCTCTTGAAAAATAGCGTAAGAGCCCTCAGCCTTATCAACAAAGTTAGTGACGTTCAACAGAGATACCTGAGCGCCTGACGCGAGAGCTACCTCAACCGTATCACTTAGAAGATTCTGCAGTGTTGCTTTCACGGCAAGAGCAAATGTGGCCTCGTTACCGTCATAGGTAACAACTCCTAGATTATCTAAGTGGCTAGAGCCATTGTGAAAGCCAACCTGATAGGATTGGCCGTGCACTAAATTCTCTAAGCTAATATCCCAGCTTCCAACACTCGCTTTGGACGTCACTACACTGACAAAGTTAGATGTATCTTTCTGAAACAGTAGCTGGTTATTGTCTGCTGTATCCGCCGCATTGGTGATGAGGATTTGAGTATCGCTTGCGCCACTAGTTACCGTGGCAGCGCTATAGCCGATTTCTCTGAGTTTTTCCTGAATGGCAGCGCGAAAAGTTACCATATTGCCGGTATAGGTCACTGACTTGAGGGTTTCGGCGCTTTGGCGAAGATCAACACCAGCGGGAAAGGCATCTAGTGGCTTGCGAAAACCAACCTGAAAAGCATCATTAACGTTTAGTTGACCTAGAGCAATAGTCCATGACGTGCTTTCTCTCGTGACCGTATGAGGGTAGCCACTGTCACGGTTTATCTCTCTGAGAGATGAATAATTAAAATTGGATGAGGGGGCGGTTAGATCGTTTTTATACACCAGCTGATTTGACACTGTAATAGCCGGTAATTTTCCATGGGATACGTCATCAAAAAGATTGTAGTAATCAGCTAGCGACGAGAAACCAGACGAAACGGTACTAAATACGCTTTTCTTTGGCTCAAACAGTAACTTAAACCCGTGAGTCGAATCTTTAAAACCGCTAACGCCGATAAACCGAGCAGCACTGATGGAGCTGTAATTGGTCAATGAGGCAAATAATTTGCTTGTGTCGGCATCTTCAATGCTGATTGAGGCACCAGCTGAACCCTTCTCAACGATAGCCACCAATTTGCCACCGATAATCTGCCAGTCGACATTTTCAGTGACGCCTGTGAGCTTCGCAATCAAATCGCCAAACGTCTGCGCTTCAGCCCCCGCAATAGTAATATTTTGGGCAGGAGCTGTTCCTACCGATAGCGTTGCACTGTAGTCTGTACCAACAGCCAAACCAGTGACGGAACTTGCATCTATCTTGCTGGTAAAGGAAATGCTCTGCCCTCCGGCGTCAAACGCCGAAGCACCAGACTCCATGCGGTTTAACGTTGCCGTTACAGCAGCTATAAATGCCTGCAGATCTCCAGCGTAAGCAACCTCCTCTGTCTGGCCATCCTCGCCACTGAAGCCCACAGTATAATTGCCACTGTGAAGCTGTGTGCTCTCAATATCAGCCCACCATTTGCTACCATCCTCAGCAATCTGATGCTTGGTGAAAAAGCCGCTGGGCATGCCTACGGTCAAGCCTTCGCCACCGATTAAGCTGCCGGCAAACTCTACGCCATGCTTAATAGCAAAGGTATTTTGGTTGCGACCGGCAAATACAGTAGCATTTGCATCTAAGTTGGTGAACTTAAGCGCGTTGCGCTCATTGGCACCATCGCCAATAATTGGCAACTCTTTAATAAAGCCTAATCCAACGTTACCGGGCTGAGTAACAGTGAGGCTAATGCTACCATCAGCTTCTTTTGCAAAACTGAAATTCAGCGCTTTCGAGACATTGCGGAAATCAATTACTAGCGCTGATTCAGCTGAAACCAAAGAAGTATCGATGGTCAGGGTACGATCAGTATTGACCAGCGCGGCCAAACCAGAGCCAATAGTCCCGGCAGCAGCCTCAACAAGATCATTTAAGGCCCCCGCTGACGGCCCCCAATCATTACCAAAAATAAAGGTATTGCCACCCTTACTCGCAGTGATTCGATCGATATATTGAAATTGTTGCTGGTTAACCAGTACGGAATTTGTCGGATTGGAGACAATATTGCCAGCTACCCCGGACGCCCCTTCAGCAGCGGTCCAGTCGCTCTCCGTTAGAATTGTCCCACCAGACTTATTACCTCCTGCGAGTGCATTCTGGCCGGCTTGCAAGGCACTGCTGATCGCCCCTGTAGCACCGATATAATTATTTTCGGAAATGACATGGACCATGCCAGCATCAACTTGACGATAGTCAATATGATCACCGAGACTACCCGTTGATTCATTTTCCACATCACTATCTTTCGGATCTAATGGATTAAAGCGGCCGTTGGCCTTCGGGCCCACTTCTCTAATCGTATCGTGACCCCAATCACCCTCAAAAGAGTAGGTGTCGCTGCCGCGCCCGCCATAAACCTCGTCATCGCCAGCGCCGGCAAATACCACATCATCGCCTGAGCCTAGTTTTATATTTTCTGCCCCTTCATTGCCGAAGACGACCAGACCACCAGTGGCATTCGAAAGATCAATACCGCCAACCGATCCAGCGCCGCGAGCATAGACATCTCCACCGCTAAAGCTAGCACCTATAACGCCCTTGTCAGCAGTTAGCTGGGGCGCGCGCTCTGCAGCAATATTGTGCAGCAACTTGCCATCATCATCGACAAAAGAGCCAATTGAGTAAGTAAAACCTGGAGCAGCTTCAGAAATTAGGTCTCGGCCATCGGCTCCAATGATTCGCTTTATAAGCAGGTTGTTGGCCTGCTCATTTGCAATCGCATTATTCTTGCTAGTGGTCAGTACGCTGCTGGGAGTGTGCACGTGGCGGTGATTATGCCCGTTGCTGCTGAGTGTTAAATTCGTCAGTGGGTTGCTTTGATCAAAAAGTGTCTGCGAGGTAACCTGCAGCACCGAGCCGAGCAATTCCACACTCACCGGGGGATTTCCAGCGGTCATTGTATTCAGCGCGAGCTGAAGCTCGTCCTCAAACGCCACCGCCGCTAAGGCCTTTATTTCGGTATTAGCAAAATAAGCTGAGGTTACTTGCTGCCGCACCCCGGCGCTATTCTCAATAGCTACTTTGGATTCGCCAGCATCGACAATACTTAAACCGCCGCTTGAGGATACTGGATTCCAGAGACCACTGCCGCTGGCGCTAGCGTAGGTGAAAGTATGGAGCACATCAGCAACAACTACATACAATGAATCACCAGCAATAAAGGGAGTTGTACTGGTATCTATTACGTCAGCCTCAACACTAAGGGTCGCTCCGTCGATTGACGATTCACTATAGGTAACAGCCTTTGATTGGGCGCCCCCTAAACCGAACTGGAATGAGCGCTCGTTGGCGGCGACCACCCCAAGGAATTTCATCGACTCTTTAACTAAAGGCGTTCTGTAGTTGAAACCTGTGGCGTAATTTAGCGCGCCTGTGGAGGCATTGCTAACATGTATATTGATTTCTTGTGGAGTGCCGACGAACCCAGTGAAAGCATGCCCCCGATAATGGTTGTATCCCGTATATTGAAGGCTGCCATAATCAACCCGCGCCGGCCTCAAGCTTGCAAAGAGCTTTTTCCCGGAGACTGCATCCCTCAACTCTACCGATGCACTCAACTCCGACGAATCACTTTTGACGGTTAGAATCCCGTTTTCAACGCTCCAAGTAGCGCCGCTCGTATCACGATTTAACTGCACTAGCAGTTGAGAGAAGCGCTGGTGCCAATCACCGATTACAACTTCGATATTTTGCCAGTTGCCAGCGTTGACTCTAACCTGAGCTTTGTAGGTGTTAGATCCCGATGCCACGCCATTGTCGTGAAAGCCTTTGGGGACAAGCCCAGTTTGAGTGGTTTCTCTGATAAGAACTTTTGCATTTCGTACCGAATCAGTAGTGACAAATTTGACACTCACCGAATGTGCATCGCTAACTTCATCAAGCCGCGAGTAGTCGAGTGTTGTACTGTGACTCGAAAGCGTGCCTGACGTCGGTGCGAGGATTCTCCCAGCGAGTGCCCGCTCTGACTTCACAGTGACATGATTTTCAGCTAATCCGAGAGATAAAGTCTTTACACCATAGGCGTGTATCTCCACAGTTTCGTTTTTATTGTTGGGATTTTTCGCGGTAACAGTAATCTCACCATTGGCATCCAAGATAAAGTCTAAGTTGTGCATCACGGCGGATAAATCAAGATGTGAAAGCTCTAGATTATCGACATCTCCCAGCGTGATTGAACGAGTTCCATTGTTTCCGGTCCAGCTAAAGCTTGGAATAATATAATGGTGAGCCATGGGCACAGGAGTGTTGATCACTTCAACATTACTTGCACTGGCCACCATGGTCGAAGTAGCACCCTGAGTCGTAATTACGACTCTGGGAGTGCCAAGCTCCACTGTCACGTCAAGGCTGTCTGACCGATTCTTCAAATTCAGCGTATCTTGACCACCATCGGCGCCTTCAAAAATTTCAATCCCCGAAATAGGCCCAAACCTATTTTCACCCAAAATAACGGTATCGTCTCCCGCTCCGCCATAAATCTTTGAATGATTGGCTTTTACAGTAGCCGTATCATTGCCGCCGCCGAGCCTTACCTCTGAGGGCCCTGTGTTGATGTAAGCAACATCGGCTCCCGAACCGCCAACAAAACCCTCCAGCCTAAGCTGCGTGAGTTTGTCACTGACCCCAGTTAAACCGTAACCTGATTGTGTCTGCCTGACCGAACCCGGCTCGTCCAAGTACTGCAATTTTAGCTTCGCCGAACCGAGACCAAGCTTTGTAACTTGACCACCCTCGGCAATTAGCAACGCATTTAAGGTACTTTGCTCTGACTCGAGAGTGTTCAGCGCGCCGCCACTCAAGGTAACCGAGATATTGACTCCACCCAACCAATCAACAGCAACATTGGAAGCGTTTACATCCACCGAATCCACGGTGTTGCCGCCGGTATTGCTAAGTGCTTCAACCGGATCTGTCCCAGATCCATTACCCAATGCTACTGTTGAATTACCCCGAACCGTTAACTTGGCAACGGTTACATCTTCCTCAATAACCAATGCAGTACTTTGATTGACAATTAAATTTTTCAGCTCAGTACTACCGTGAGCAAAGGCAACAATAATGGCATTGCCGCTGGCTGGGCTGGCTTTCAACTGGAGCCCACCACTGACCTTACTTAACTCGACCGTAAAAGATGCCCCTAGTTGCGTAAGGTCGACAGTCGTATCTTTTGACTTCACTGGCGTGTTAGCCGCGCCCACCACAGGCGCAATGGTCTTACCCTGATAACTCGCCGTTAACTGTAGGGTCATATTGGCAATCACAACTGTTTCTGGATCGACCAACAATCCACTAAATACTGGATCGTTAGAGGCAAACGCCAGCTGTTCGGAGGACATAAAGTCCAATGTCTCGGTGATATAACCGCTCTCAGTTTCCAGAATCCAGTCACCACCAATAAAGCGATTACCGGTTAAATTATCTGACGCAGCAATATCTGCGTGAGTCACACCGGCCAATCTATCGACAAAACTTATGCCCACTTCACCCTGAGAAACGTCGCAACCATAAAGCAGAATATCGCCATCGGCATTTAGCGCTCGACCCCAGGCTTCCAACTGCTGGCGATAGCGTTCAAGCGTTGAACCATCTAAGCGTGCAGATCCGAAACGGACTGCTCCCACAGAACCGTGGGACAATACATGCAATGCAGAAATGTCGTCATAGCGACTAATAATATCGGTTAACTGATCAATGCCATCAGCCTGAGCATCGAGCAACACAACGGTTACTTTTCCGGCCTGGGCTGATACGTCAGTCAACTGATCAATAGTCTCATCCGTGCCATGCATGAGATTCGCATCATCTAGAGCATTATTATCAGCACCATTCCACTCCGCCAGCATCACTTCCCCACCGGCGGTTTCTTCACTTACCCAATCGAGATCAGAGGCAGCATCGCCCATAAACGTAGTCAGTAACGCTTGATAGTCTTCTACCGATCGATCTACAACCAAGAATTGATGGCCGTTTAACTGTTGAACAAAGCGGATGCCGACAATTTCATCTGCTGTCAATGGAGCCTCTACCGCTTCGTCTGAGGGCTTGGCCTCTTCGAGCGAGAGACCTTCCTCAATTTGCACATCCGTCAAGGCCGTCACTAAGGTTAAATCAACGGCGGCCGCGTCGGGATCATTAACCGCCGGATAACTCTCATGCTGGCGAACCAGGGTAAGGTCTTTACCACTACTGTCTTCTGCAAGGCCTGTCTCTACCAGCTGCTCAACTACTAGATTGTCATTTAATAATTCAACATTTAAGGCAAAGGGAGCAGCATCCGCAGAGAGCAGAAATCGATTCTCCATCTGCTCGACAAGAAAAGTGTTGCGGCGCTTGGCTGACACGGCTCGAAAATTCCAAAAGAACTGACGAAGATTCCGCATTTTCGCGTAGCGCGACTGCAATACTCTGTATAGAAGTGGTGGCATTTTTTTTACTCTATTTTTTATTCGCTTTTTATTCAGTTCTTTCGTTCAGGCCTATTGCGCTCGATATAAACTATCGCTGACCGCTGGCGCTGGTTGATAGCCACCCATTGATCGGTATTAGATCGTCCACCAGCAAATCTCCCGCGGTAAACTTTAGACGCAGAGTATTAAGCACGTAGTCGTAACGCGCCTTAGTCAGAGCCTGTTTGGCCTGAGAGAGGTCTTGCTGGGTATCAAGGACATCTAGAATTGAATTTTTGCCACCGCGATAGCCTGAGGAGTAGGTTTGCAGTAGACGCTTCTGCGCCTTTACCGCTTGACCAAGGGCTTCAATTTGAACTATGGCCGTATGCACTCGATTAAAGGCATCTTGAGCTGAACGCTCAACTGAACGACGTTTATCTTTTATATCTTCGACTACAGAAAGCTTTTTCTGAATCGCCTGGCGAATTTTAGAAGAAGTTGAACCACCGGTATAAATTGGCAGCTCAAACTGCAACTGAATATCAGCACTATTAATATCACTGCCGCCACCAAAAACGGATCCATCAGTCTCTGTATCCATATCGCTATAGACAAGATTAACAGTGGGGTATCGCGCAGCTTTAAGGGCCGAAACTTCTTTCTCGGCGACTTCAAGCGATAAGTTCATTGCCTGTAACTCAAGATTTTGCCGAGCAGACATGGAAATCCACTCTTCAGCACTGTCTGGTATCGGTTTTTGAAATTCAATACCAGGCATCAGCGACGCAATACTTGCAGGTATCTCGCCCAGAACTTCACGGAGAGCATATTTGCTATCGTCAAGCCGACTCTTCAAGTCAAATTCTTTACTTAGGGTACTGAGATAGCGTGCGCGTGCATCTTCCACATCGGCTGACATGCCTAAGCCGCTTTTGAACTTGAGCTCGGAAAGGCTCAAATGCTTGCTCATAGCGGTCTTTTCGTCCTGCACTGTATCCAGCTGATCGCCCCGCTCAAGAACCAAAAAATAGCTCTCAGCAAGCCTTAACAGCAGCTGCTGCTTAGCCAGACGATATTCAATCTCAGATTGGCTTACAAAAATTTGAGACTGCTTGTAACGCGCCCACCGACTGTAATCGAAGATTGATTGAGAGACCTGAAAGCCCGTCGTGGTGGTGGTGTAGTCGTCTTTACCCAGATTGAAAACGGCATTATCGGACTCATTGATGACTTGGTCAGTCTGCTTATCTTCGTATTGAAAAGAGATACTGGGCAGAAGCTGAGCACGCGTTTGCTTAATACTTTCGGAATCGGCGAGATATTTATACTTAGATGACAGATATTTACCGTCCTGCCTTTCAGCAATTGCCCAAAGCCCGATTAGGTCGTCTGCAGAAATCTTAGTTGCGGTGAAAATGAGAGGAGCAAGCACTAACCAGCCCAAATATATTTTACGAACTTGATTCATCTTATGACTGCCTTTTTAGCTTTTATTAAACTACAACAATATTAAAAGTCAGCATGAGAATGAATGCTAAAGCGGTCTTCCCATGCGGTAGACTATTTTCAACGAGGTTTTCAGTATGCCCTGCCAGCCTAGCAAGATCCATTACTTACCTAAAAATAAAAAATAACCTTTTAAGACTTACCAGTAAGTGTTATTGCAACACCGACATATCGAGCGAAAAACCTTATAACGATAGAGATGAGGATTTAAAATGTGCCGGCCTTTGCCTTAACCGGTTTCGATATGACAGGCGCACTTTGGAAAAAAGACCCTTAGCTAACCTAACGAGCGAGGCAGGAACATCAGTGAACAACTCACTAAATTCAACGCAATAAAAAACCCCAGCTGCTTACGCAACTGGGGTTTTTATTTTTAGAAAGCTGGCGCCTCTGCAGGCGTTGGCTTTGCCTTTTCCGTTAGAACCCTATTATCACATGCTTATAAACGCACAAGCGCGTTAATTTATTTCTCACGTGAAAGTATTCTCTGATAAAAACAAAAAACCCCCAGCACTATGTGCTGGGGGTTGTTTGTTTAGAAGCCTGGCGATGACCTACTCTCACATGGGGAAACCCCACACTACCATC
>ERZ1048068.258-NODE-258-length-48841-cov-19.522035_pt1 | contig 48841 bp, 17 predicted proteins | sample MGYA00383098_ERZ1048068 | MGnify/ENA primary metagenome ERZ1048068 (study PRJEB29581, sample SAMEA5548368) | metagenome | biome: marine; feature: coastal; material: water | depth 1 m | study: Short-term variability in the microbial, nano- and picoplankton...
AATCCTGGTGTTTCAGTAGAACCTTGGTCGGTCATTGTAATACCGACACCGCCACCATTACTTTGTTTTTGTAACTCAATACCTGAGCCCCAAACTTCAAGCTTACTTCTAACTCTCATTCTTGAGTTATTAATAGAAGCTCTGTTTGACCCGTTTGTTTGGAATAATATTGAATCGTTACCTGAGAAACCAAGTAAAGTATTCGTATCACCACGATGTCTTACATAATCATCAATGTCTACTGTGTTTAATTGTGAATCGCCATCTGGGTCTACATAATAAGCTGTGTTCTGATATGAACGGAATCGGTCCATGTCAGCAAAGCCTGTAGAGTATAATGTTTTATTATTTCTAACTCTTAGGTAAGTAGCATCTAGCATGTAGATACCACCACCCCAACCAAATCCTAATTCTTCATCTTTAAGGAATGTTGAAGTACCACGTCCAAATACAATTGCATCATCATTTGATGTTAATTGAATAGAACCATTAACATGTAATTTATTATTTGTATTTGAACCAATTAATGGAGTGTTATCATTTATTGTATAAGATACTGAAGAACCTCCAACAATAAAGTTACCATCATCAAGAGCGACTGCTACTTCGTTACCACCACTTGTCCAAAATCCAATGTTCTGACTGTTTTGAGGTGTTAGATAGAAATTACCAGATGAATCACCTCTGAATGCTGCAGGAGTAGTACCACCCCCATCAGCTCTAAATTCAATGTATCTGTTACCTGGATTAAATGGATTTATATTAGCATCAATTCTGTTAAGGTACATTAGAGAGTAAGCGCCATTACTGTATTGACCACTAATCGCTAATGTTGTACTTTGATTTGTTGCTATGTCTTGGTGACCTGCTAAAACAATACCACCCGTACCCGAACTATCACTATAACGAGTCGAGTTAGCAACATTGGCAATACGAACACTACCATTTAATGTTGCAGATAATGCAGCATCTGCAGGATTGACATAATAAGAATTGTCCTGTCTATCAACAAATCTGTCAGCTAATACATCAGAATTAAATGTTGCATTTGTATTAGTTATTGTTGCTCTGATTCCACCGCCAGTTGTAAATTCAATCTGGTCATTTGCTGGGAATCCGAGATAAGTATTTGTATCACCACGGTGTCTTATCCAATCATCAATATGGACTTCTGCCATTTGAGAATCACCATCAAAGTGACCATAATAAGCAGTGTTATTACTATCATAATAGATGGGTGATCGCATTTGGTTATTTGCTAATACATAACCGTTTTGAACTCTTAATCTTTCTGCACCACCTGTAACAACAGCAAATTGGTCAACTGCTGGGAAATGAATGTAAGTATTAGTATCTCCATCGTGAATAATCTCACCGACTAAACTAATATCATTTACACGAGATGTACTTGCAAAATCTCCGTAGTAAGTAGCGTTTGAACTATCGTAATATCTTCCTGCATATAGATTTGGGAAAATACCATCAACTGCTGATGTTAAATATGTTCCATTGATTTCTAATCTTTGAACACCGGCCGTAAATAACTGGAAGTTATCAGCAGCATTAAATCCGAATTTTGTATCTGTATCACCATTATGGAATATGTAATCATTAATTCCAATAGTGTTCATTACTGAAGTTGCATTAGGGTCTGCATAATATGTATTATCATCAGCATCAATGAATTTTGCACCAGTTACATCACCAGTAAAGGTACCATCACCACCTGATATATCTCCACCAAAGTCACCATCACCAGTAACATCAAGGTCACCAGTAATATCAACTCCGTCATTATCAATACCTAATCTTTCAGCACCACCGGTTTGTAAACTAATATCATCAGTAGCAAATACAATCTTAGTATCAACATCGTTATTGTGAATAATTGCATCGTTAACAAAAAGGTTAGGAGCATATACATCAACACCAGCTAATACTCTGCTATTATTAATGTCTAATCTATCACCACCACCTGTTTGTATTTTTATTTGGTCTGTGTTAAAATCTATTAATGTATTAGTATCTAAATGGTGCCTAATTTGACCATCAACATCTATTGTGTTCAGATGAGAAATTGAATGAGGATTGAGATAATAAGTAGCATCATCAACATCAATAAATCTTTCACCTTGAACATCACCAGATAGTGCAGCAACATTACCTTGAGAAGCTATAATGTTTCCTTGAAGTGCTGTAATATTACCAGTATCAGCTCTAAGGTCAACACTTGCAATAACATTTCTATCAGCATCGACATCTTGTCCTGCTCTAACATCAGTCCCTGCTTCTACATTACCAACTGTTGCTTCAATATCACCAGCAGTTGCTGTAATATCACCTGTTGTAGATGTGATATCATCTTCTGCAACTATATTTCTGTCTGCCGTTACATCACGACCTGCTTCAACATCTCTTTCAACTTCAAGGTCACCATCTGCATCAGACTTCATAGCCCAGTTAGCAGAAGTATTTAAGAATCCAATTTCACCTGATGCTGAATATAGAGTACGATTAACTCCATTACCATCAAAGAATATTTGTGCGGGACCAGTGTTATCACCAAGTGTGAGGTCACCTTCTATTGTAATATTACCAGTAGCAGTATCGTCTGCATCGCTTCTTAAAAATTGTTCAGCTTCTAAACCGTCTACTGTATCAGCATCAAATCCATTACCTGAACCTTCATCAGCTGTAGTAATAATACGACCAAGTACTGAACCGTTAACTTCTAATTGCCAATAATCACTTGATTCATTCCAAATAACTTTTGCATTAGATAAAGTACCACGTTCAACTTCAATACCACCATCTTCTGTTGGAGTACTTCCTGTGTAATTACTATTGATTGTAATAATATTATCTGCAAGAAGAATCTCTTCGGTATTTACAGTTGTTGTATTACCTGAAACTGTGAGGTCACCTTGGATTGTTAAGTCATTTTGAATGGTATAGTTACCAGCCATAATGTCATCAACATCTGCTCTAACAAATTGTGCAGCTTCTAAACCGTCAACAGTATCTGCATCTAATCCATTACCTGCGCCTTCATCAGCAGTTGTAAGGATTCTATTACCATCAATTGTTGTGTTGGATAAACCAGTGAATTCGTTACCAGTATTTGATAGTACTAGTCGATCGCCACCGTTATATTGAATTGAAACACCACCGGTATCATTATAGAAAATAATACCGTTATTTTGACCTGTATTAACTAACTGATAATCACCAGTTGTTAAATTTTTGACTTGAAGGGATTCTGCATCACCTTCAAATTGACCAATGATAGCACTATTGCCACCTGAGTTTGTAACTTTAAGCGTAGGAGTTCCCGCAGTAGATTGCGTAAGAACTGTATCTCCAGTAACTTGAAGTTTTTCGCCGGTATCAGTATTTGAACCGATAACAGCATTTTCGGGCGTCAAGAGGCCGTTCTTGACTATAAATTTCTTATCATTGGCCATTCGGTTCACTCTCCCCAGATTGGCGTATTAACATTTTGTCTGTCTTACCTTTATTTATTCTAATCTCTAATCAGTGTTGCAGCTATTTTATATGTTGTTGCATTAGAACTTGCTGCAGTTGCATTCAATACGACATTACCAGATTGCATGTCAACGTCATATTCTGCTAAACTTGTGTTTGTAAATATACTACCAAACTCAGTTGCATATGCAGTTGAGCTATCGTGTACTATTAATAATTTTGTTATATGTCTATTACTTCCTTGTGTTGCAGTAATAATTAATTCAGCACTGTTATAATCCGTATTGCTAAATTCAAATATAGTTGTTGGGAATGGGAAACTTGTTGAGGATTCACCCGAGGTATAATCAATCTCATCAAGTAAAACATTATTTGCTGATAAATTAGGAACAGTCAAATCACCGGTCATTGTATCACCAGTAACATTTACATATCTTGCATCAGCAATTGCGATGGTTAATACTTGAAGGTTACCAGTAGTAAACGCAGTAACATGACCAAATTTATCAAAGTTCAAACTCTCAATAACTTCAGCGTTAACTAAGTCTAATGTACCAGTATTAGCAACACTACTTGTGTCAGCGTGACTTATTACTATATCACTACTTAATGCTCCACCTCCAGTAACTCCATCATTTGCTGTTACTGTTCGAGTTTGTGGAACAAATATTGAGTCAGATTCTGTCTCAGTATAATAACGATTATCTAATTGACCAGCATCTAATTCTGTTTCTGTATAATATCTATTGTCTAATTGTCCAGCATCTAATTCTGTTTCCGTATAATAACGGGAATCAAGTTGGCCCGAGTCAAGTTCAGTTTCGGTATAATATCTGCTATCGAGCTGACCGGCATCTAGTTCAGTCTCGGTATAAAAACGACCATCAAGGTCGACTTGACTCAGGCCAGTAACATGACCAAAAGTATCTATTGCAACTTCTTGTATTACACTACCACCAGTACCAAGTTGACTTACTGCCGTACTTGTATCTTCGTGGTCAAATGTAATTGTTGTGTTAGCTTGTTGATTAAGAGTAAATGTTCCGCCGCCGTCTATTGCATCTCCTGCAGTAAGTGTAACGACAGAGTCAAATACGTTTGCGGCTGCGCCTGATGTTGCAGCAGAAATAATTTCAGAAGCATGTTGACCATCAAGTAAATCTGCATCTAATCCTGATGTTGTTCCATCAACTGTTTTAATTTCAGTTAATATTTCTGCAGCTGTCATATCAGCAGTAGCACCTGCTTCAATGTTATCTAATTTTGCTCCATCTACAGAAACGTCTCTGCCATCAACAGTACCTGATATCGTAATGTTACCAGTGATATCAAGTTCACCAAACTCGTGTATATTCGCAAGGAAGTGAGTACCATCACCTGCTTCTAAGTTAAGTGTTGTATTTGCATTATGCCACGTAAGGTCTGCAATACCTCTAATAGAATTTTCTGAAGCTGAAGTAATACGACCATCTTCATCAACTGTAATAGTTGGAGTTGCTGAAGCACTACCATAGGTTCCTGGAGTTACTGCTGTATTTGCAAGTTCTGCTGAAATACTGATTGAACCATTAGCTAAATCAGTAAGAGTTGTTGTTCCTGTTCCTGTAACTTTACCAGATAATGTGACATCGATTTGTGGGTCTGGTATATTTGTAAAGTTTCCAAAATCTAAATAATGTGTACCTTCTTGTCCATCTAATAAATCTGCATCAAGACCAGAAGTTGTACCATCAACTGTTTTAACTAATGTTAATATTTGTGCTGCAGTTTGGTCTCCTGTTGCACCAGCTTCTATACCATCGAGTTTTGCACCATCAACTGAAACATCACGACCATCGACATTACCTGTAACTGTAATATCTCCAGTAACATCAATACCTGCGCCGAAGTTGACATTTGCATCAAAGTCTGATATAATAGTATTAAACGAACTTCCATCACCAGTATTAAGTTGAAGAGTGTTATTTGCTGAATACCATTCTGTTGTGTCAATACCAGCAACTGCTGCGGTTGTAACAGAAGTTAATCGACCATCAAGACCAACTGTAATAATAGGTATTGAAGTACCACCACCGTAAGAACCAGCAGATACGCCTGAAGCTGATATATTAGCAGTAAGTGTAGCATCTCCTAAATCAGTAAATGTAGCTGTTCCAGTAACATCACCTTCAATTGTTAATGTTGGGTCTGGTTTATTAGTAGCATTTGTAAAGTCAAGGTAGAAATCACTATTTGCTCCATCAAGCAAATCAGCATCTAATGTTGAATTTTCTCCGTCATTAGTTAATATAATATTAATGATTTCAGTATTTGAAAGGTTGACCTGTGCGCCAGTTTCAATATTATCTAACTTAGTACCATCTGCTAATATATCACGGCCATCAACAGTACCTGTAACAACTATATCACCGTTAACTGTAAGGTCAGTAAATTGATTAATAACAGAATTAAATGAGGTACCATCAACCGTATTAATTTGGAAAGTATTATTTGCGTTGTACCATTCTGTATCACTAACACCAGCTACATCAACTTGAGAAGCAGCTGTAAGTCTTCCGTCTTCGTCAACAGTAAAGGTTGATATTTGAGAACTTGAACCGTAAGAACCAGCTGTAACTGCAGTATTTGCAAGTTCAGTGGTAATATTAATTGTGCCTGAAGCTAAATCTGTTAAGGTGGTCGTCCCTGACCCGGTTACCTTCCCTGTTACATTGACATCAATTTGTGGGTCGGGTTTGTTCGTAGCGTTTGTAAAATCTAAATAATACGAACCTTCTTGACCATCAAGCAAATCAGCGTCAAATCCACTACCTGCTCCTATATCACCGCTCGTTATAATACGACCAGTTGTACCACCAGAAGCAATTTCCCAATAATTATTTGTTTCATTCCATTGTAATACAACGTTAGATTCATCACCTCTTTCAACTTCAATACCTGCATCTTCTGTTGCAGTTGCTCCATCAAAGTTAGCGTTAAGAGTAATGATATTATCTGATAACTGAATAGTCTCAGTATTAACATAAGTGGTATTACCAGACACGGTAAGATTACCAGTTACAATTAAATTCCCGTCAAATGTGTCATCTTCATCTGACCTTAGGAATTGGAGAGAGTCAATCCCGTCCAGCTGGTCTGCATCTAAACCTGAACCAGCTCCGTCAACAGTTTTAATTAAAGCTAATAAATCATTAGGGTCTGCACTAAACTCAACGATGGATTCTGTTCCACTAACGTCTTGTTTAATGTATATCTTACCGTCAGCAGTGTTAATCGCTAATTCGCCTAACTCCAGTTGGGAGGTAGTCGGAATTCGACCTGCTACGGCACTTCTTCTTAACTTAATTAACGTTGACATATGTATGTCCTTTATATCATATAAGCCTATTTAGGCGATATTAAAAGGTTCCTCCATCAAGTGTTGTGACTGCTACATCACCGCTTGTAACTGTAAAGTTTGCTATATTAAACGAAGCAGCACCAATATTGGAGTCACTCGCTAATTCACTAGCAATTGTTATTTGATTATTTGCAACAGTTGTATCTATTCCTTCACCAGCAGCAAAGGTTAATGTTTCACCAAGAGCAACTGTATCTACAGTTCCAGTCTCAGCAGCAACTTGAATACCACCTGTTGTTAAATTATCTAACTCTGATTGTAAAAACCTCTTATTAATTGCATCTTGGGGGTTGACAGGGTCAGCTAATTGTGTTATAATATTGTTATCGACAATCAAATTACCAGAAGAGGTAATCGTAATATCTCCAGTAGAGTTAGAGATAGTGTTATTGGCAAAGCTAAGGTTGCTACCAATAATTATTTGACCATCGACATTTAATCCTTTAATACGAGAAGTATATCCAGCAGGATTAATTAAGTAGTTAACATCTTGACTATCAATAAAGTTTCTAGAATATACTGAACCATCTTCTACATTCCAACTATTATTGGTTGTATTAAAATATGTACCAAAGTTGAATGAACTACTTAAGAAACCAATTTTGGTCCCTTGAGCATACATGTACATATTTGAAGCACCAGTACCAAATGTTAATGTAGTACTTGGTTTATTAAAACCTACATGTAAATCAGCCATCCTTGAAGTCGCAGCTGGTTCCATGAAGTAATTTATATCTTCTTTATCTTCAAACCTTGTAGCACCTAATGCACCATTTGCAGTGTCACCACCTTGTACATTTAAGTATCTTTCATCAAGTGTACCAAAATCATATGTTGTTTGTATAGAAACATTTGAGTTACTAATTACTCTACCACTACCTGCTACAGCTCCTGTTAAATCAATATCAAAGTTATTAGTAACAAAATCTAATTTTTGTATTGCGCTGTTTGCTGTAACTCTAATACCACGTTCGAAGTTACCATTTCTTACAGCATCTTCTACAACACCATAGATGGATGGAACGAAGTCAACAACCGCGTTGGACGATACAGAAAGTGGAATATTAATAAGAGAACGAACACGACCATAAACGTCAAATTCAAAGTTTGGAACGGTGCCTTCAACACCAGCTTCTCTTAGTCCACTAAACGATTGCCATACTGGGTCTAATCCAATCTGTACAACATTGTTTCCAGTATCGTATGTTTCAATTGTAAGAGCAGTACCAATCTCAATTGCAGCTCTATTATTATCTTGCAGTAAATCTAAATTGTAAGTATTAGCAGCTTTAGTAACAGTGAATGTTCTAGCAAAACCACCGTTTTCTAAATAGTTATAATTGACTGCATCAGTATTTGCAACAGGGTCTGATACACCAGTAATAATAACATCACCAGCATCAAACTGTCCACCTGAACCTAAGTTTAATGTAAGGTCAACTCCAGCTGCTGTTGTAATATCTCCAGTAGGTCCAACCTTAAATCTTGAAGTTCCTGCAGTAACAAAGTTTAATTCGTCATTATCTGAACCAGGAGAATCTTCTGCTTCAATAAATGTATCTTGGTCAACATCCTTAACACCACCGAGTGATGCCCATGCTGCTCCACTATATCCCTCAAATACTCCATCGCTATTATTAAATCGAACCATACCAGCAGCAAGAGGAGAAGGTCGTTCTGCTGTTGTACCAACAGGTACTGTAAACGCTCCAGTTGTATCTACTGTAACTACTTCAGTATCTGAATCTAGTGTTCGTATATGTAATGTATTCCAATTAGAACCTGTTTGACCTAAGTTGTAAGTCGCATCGTCTTTTGGAATTAAGTTACTTGTAAAATCAGCAACTACATTAATTGTGTCTTGTACTTGGTCACCAAGAGTTAAATTACCAGCGATCGTTACATCACCTGTAAACTCTCCGTTACCATCGACATAGAATGTAGAACCATCCCATGTTAAATCATTACTATCAGTTAATTCACCTTCTGTTCCAGCGAATACAACTCTACCCGATGTTAAATCTAAAACATTAATACTTGGTACTGTAACTTGTGTACCACCAAATACCGAGTCATCACCAATGAGTAATCCGCCATCAACTTCGAGGTTTGTACCATCGTATGTTAAACCAGAAGTACCTTGTAATTGCCCATTAGCTCCAGCAACAAATACATGACCTTGTGTAACTGTTTCAATTGTAGGTGCTGTAAGGAATGCAGAAGTTGCATTCACAGTCATATGCGAACCGTCAAATTGAATATTGTTATTAGATGATAATGCACCAGTGTCTGATACAAACATCATTGTGTTAGCTTGTAAGTTACCTACTGATAAACTGTCACCCGATAAACCACCTGATGTACTAAAGTCACCATCAACTGTAATACCACCAAGTATTGTTAAATTGGTACCATCCCATGCAAGGTTGGCTTCATTTCGTATATGACCATCTGGTCCAGTATATACAATACCACCCAAGTCTTGTAAGTCATTAACGTATACGCCATTGTTAGCAACAAATCTTCCGTCTGTTCCATCAATTCGTATTGTATTATCTTTAAAGTTAAAACTACCATCAGCTTCAAGTACTAATCTTTCAACACCAGCTGTTTTAAATTTGAGTTGGTCGTTGTCTGACCCAGGAGTATCTTCAGCAGTAATTAAAGTATCTTTGTCAACGTCTTTTACTGAACCTGCTAATTCTGACCAACCGTTTCCATCATAACCTTCAAATCTATCATCTGAAGTATTATAACGAATCATACCAGTATCAGCTGTAGGTCTGTCCGAAGTTGCACCGACAGGAATTGTAAATGCTCCTGTTTCTGCGATCGTAACTACACCAGTATCACTTTTAATTGTTGGAGTAAATACTCTAAACCAATTTTTACCTATTGTACCTAAACTGTATAGACCAGATGCATCAGGTATAATATCAGATGTAAAATCAGCAACTACATTAATAGAATCAACTGGAGTATCACCAAGAATAATATTACCACCAATAGTGATATTACCTGTGATATCAGCATGACCGTCTACAAAAAGAGTATCATTACTAAATCTTAAATTATCACTATCAACAAGTTCGCCATCTGTTCCAACTGTAACAATTCTGTTTTCTGTTAAGTCAGTAACATTAACACTACCAAGTTCTGTTTGACCTGGTACTTGTAATATATCTAAAAATACACCGCCTGTAGCGGTAATAGAAACTCCGTCAAAAGATAAATTAGCGGAATCAATAAGCTCGCCGTTTGCACCGGCATACATGATTCGACCTTCGTTAAGGTCCTCAATGTTTACACTACCGAATGTTGCTTGGCCGGGAACTGATAAGTCATCTAAGAATACACCACCTGTTGCAATAATACTGGTGTCGTCAAATCTTAAATTAGCTGAGTCAATAAGCTCGCCATTAGCTCCAGCGTATACAATACGGCCTTGAGTTAAATCTTCAACGTTTAATGAACCAACCTCTGCTTGACCAGTAACATCAATACCTTGTAAAAATGCACCGTTTGCAGCAGTAAATGTGTCAGTTATAGTAAGATTAGTAAGACCTTCAATTTCAAAAGTCTGTTCACCTAATGTAAGAGCGGTTGTACCAAGAGTAATATCGTTGGTTGAAATTGTTGAAGAATTTGCATTAAAGTTTAAAGAATTAAAACTTGTATTTTCAAAATCTGTAATATGACCAAACGTATCAATTGAGATATTTTTGGGATAAGATAAATTTGAGTTTGTAGTACTGACAGCGTTTGAAGTGTCAGCATGACCAATAACAACATTTGCTCCTTGGTCAAAAACAGTTTGAGATACTAGAATACCGTCAGTATTTGCTATTGATACAACGTATTCACCAATAGTATCAATTCCGAGTACGACGGAATCTGGAACAATTTGGGGTTTTCGTTCTGCTGGTGCTACAATACTAGTAGTTGAGCCTTCCTTTGGGACGGCCTTAATACTGCGGCCGGCTCGAACCTTGACCTTTATGCTCACGCAACCTCCGTAATAGTATCGACTACAATTGCTAAGCCTTCAACTATTTTGGACAACTCTCCTGTTTGTTTTTGCATGATTACATCGTATTGATATTTACCAGGTTTCAGCAAATCTGTTTGCTGGTCTGTCAGAACTAGAGTGATGTCGTTGTTGGCTTTTTCAATTGTAAAGTCCGCGACACTAGTACTTGAGTAAACTTTTCTGATGCTTGAATAAAAGTTATAAACATCGATCGTTGCGTCAGAATATTCTGAGCCTTCATCATTAAACAACTCGATAGCTGTTCTGAAGTCAGTTCCTTTGTCGATGTATATGTTTGCTCTTGATGCCATGGAGATACTATACCTTAAAAATTTATCTTGCCATTGTATTATTTATTCTATTTCTTACCAGTCCAATGATATTTCAATAATCTTGGGCTGTATGCCTAATATTTTAGCAACAGTTAATCTTGTGTTTCCGCCGACGAGGTAATAAGGACCTTTAAATCTACCATCTTCCATTACTCCACCACTAAAATTGAGCTTTACAGCAATAGGACATTCAACTCTACCATTAAAATCAGCATTAGCTCCTTGACCTATAAAAGATTCAACAATACTAGAAACATTTTTTCTTAATTGTTTTCTTTGCAAATTACGAAATAACTGACTAAATGTTTTAACTTCTGCACCTTGACCATCAAAGTAGCTATCAGTATTGGCCATAGACCTCCATCTGATGTCGTCTAGATTTCTCATACGAGCACTTCTAAACTGAGCTCTAAGATATCTTTCTACATCACTAGATTTACCACTCACCGATTTTCTATAGAAAGTGTTTACAGTGTCATATTCTAATAACGTAGAAACAGACTCTCTCATTTCATCTAATTGGCCATTAATTCGGCCTTTAAACGAGCCCTTAGTCCAGGTTATCATTTAACCCTCTAGCTTATCTAGTCTCGCATTAATATCAGTAATTAAGTCAACTAATTCACTGGCACCTTCAAGTTCCATTAAACCTCTTGGTGGATGTGCTAAATCTTTAAGTTCTTCAATTTGTAATTGTTGTTCTTTGATCGCTTCAATTAATGTACCTACAATGTTTCCGTATTGAACATGTTTAATGCCTTCGTCATTTTCTGTAACAACATGAGGAAGAACTTCTTCAATTTCTTGTGCAATTACACCAGTACCAGGTTGACTATTTTCGACCCAGTTAAAGTCAACACCACGTAGGTTAATAACTTTAGTTAATGCATTTTCAATCGTTTCTACATTCGTCTTGAGTGACTCATCAGATGTTGAATTAAAGTTAGCAGCTGTAATATCACCAGTTGTTGTAATGTTAAATGCCTGACCGTCTAAATTTCCACCTAGCTGAGGAGTAGTATCATCTATAAGGTCTGACATACCGCCGCCGCCACCGGATGCGTTAATTGTAATACTATCAGTTGTGGCATCAGTAGTAAGTGTAACGTTTGTTCCAGCTACAAGAGTAAATGTATCAGTTGTCGTATCTGCTGCAACTGTTGTTTGACCAGAAACCGCGATATTACTAAATGCGTTTTGGTTAACATCGCCACCTGCTCCACCTGCCTGACCATTAATAGTAACACTGTCAGTTGTTGCGTCAGTAGTAATTGTTATATTATTACCGGCAACTAATGTTAAAGTATCAGTAGTATTATCTGCTGCAACAGTTGTTTGACCAGAAACTGCTAGATTACTAAATGCGTTTTGGTTAGCATCACCGCCACTGGCCACTGTGATTGTTTTTGTTGCGCCTGTTCCAGATGCTACAACACCGGCCCCTACAAAGTTAATAGTTGAAGCTGCTGTTGCTAATGATGAACCTTCGTCTTGTACGGTAATAGCACTTCCGCCTGATGGCCATGATGTAATCGTTGAACCGTTTAGCGTAGCCGAACCGTCAATCTTAATATTTTCTAGTGTTAGCTCATCGTCGTTAGCTGTATAGAAGAAGTTTTGGTCACCACCTGGGTTAGGAGTTGTTGTACCATATAAAGGTCTAACGCCTGAACCACCTTGAACCATAGTGATAAACATTGCAGTTCCCTGCAATCCAGAAGTATGAATAGATGGAACATCTAATCCTGAGCTACTTCCTGCGGGACCTTGAGCACCATCGGCTCCAGCTGGACCTTGATTACCAGCATTACCAGTAAGTCCTTGTAATCCGTTGTCACCTTGTGGTCCTGCTCCACCAGCCGTACCCTGAGGTCCTGCACCTGGTGGCCCTTGGAATCCAGTTGCACCCTGTGGCCCTACTTGTGAACCTGCAATACCTTGAGGTCCTGCGGGTCCCTGTCCACCACCAGTACCAATATCACCTTGAATACCTGCAGGCCCTTGAACACCTGGCTGCGCGGGTCCAACACCACCTTGGAAACCGGTTGAACCTTGAGGACCTTCTGGCCCTTGAATACCTTCACCACCTGAACCACCGTCTAAACCTTGAGGTCCTTGAGTACCTAAATCACCTTGAATACCTTGGAAACCACCGCCTCCGTCAAATCCTTGTAGACCTTGGTTACCTTGTATACCAGTAGCACCCTGTGCACTTGTTGCACCAGTTAGACCTTGGAAACCTTGAGGACCTTCTGGCCCTTGAATACCTAAATCGCCCTGTGGACCTTGAGGACCAGCAGAACCGACTCCATCTGGGCCTTGAACACCTTGTAAACCTTGTGGTCCATCTTGACCGACTCCATCAACACCTTGTACACCTTGTGGTCCGTCAGGTCCTTGTAATCCTTGGAAACCCTGTACTCCTTCACCGGTTAAACCTGATGTACCTTGATTACCTTGAATACCTTGGAAACCATAATCACCTTGAACACCTTGAGAACCATCTCCAATCTCACCTTGAACACCTTGTGTACCTTGAGGTCCAGTTCCACCAGGTCCTTGAGAACCTAGTAAACCTTGTAAACCTTGAATACCTTGTAATCCTTGAGTACCTTGGAATCCATTAGCACCAACCCCGCCTGGGCCTTGGAAACCTTGGAATCCTTGTAAGCCTTGAGGACCGGCTGGGCCTTGATTACCAGGTCCGCCTGGTTGACCTTCACCACCATCAGCACCTTGTAAACCTTGTGGTCCATCTGAGCCTTGAACGCCTTGAATACCTTGTGTACCCTGTCCACCGTCAGAACCAGTTCCACCGATACCTTGTAAACCTTGAACACCTTGGAAACCAGTTAAACCTTGTGTACCAGAACCGTCGTTACCTTGTAAACCCTGAGTACCTTGAGGACCATTATCACCATCAGTACCTTGTAAACCTTGTGTACCAATTCCTCCACCTGCACCCTGTATTCCGCCTGGACCTTGAGCACCGTCTGAGCCTTGAATACCTTGTGCTCCAGTACCACCAGAACCCTGTAATCCTTGGAAACCTAAATCGCCTTGAACACCTTGAGTACCTTGAAGACCTTGGATTCCTGCACCTGTTGCACCAACAGTACCTTGAACACCTTGAGTACCCTGTGGCCCAATAGAACCTGTTGCACCTTGAGCACCAGCTCCAGTACTACCTTGTAATCCGTCGTTACCTTGAACACCTTGTACGCCTTGAATACCTTGAGGTCCAGTAGCACCTGTTGCACCAGCATCACCTGTTCTTGCAAATGTAATTGTAATATCATCTGCATCTGATAGGCTTCCGTTACCATCAACATGAGCACATGCTACGTTGAAATAACCACCAATTGGAGTTGCTGAAGATATTGTATATAAGTGGAATATCTCAGGTGAACCAGTTTTCGTAATCTTGAAGTGACCTTTAATAGGAGATGTAGAATCATCAATGGTTGCTAAGAATGTAGAGATATCAATAAAGTTATCGTCACGATTATCAATGTACATTGCAGTACCAGATGATAATGTGCCATTATTAATTCTTAACTTACCAGTTCCTGGGTCACCATTAGCTACACTTGCGTCGAAAGTATAATCGAATGTTACTCCACCGAAGGAACCTGTTGTTCCTTGTAAACCTAAAGTACCTTGAGGGCCTTGAACACCTTGTGTTCCAGCACCTGTTAAACCTTGAAGTCCTTGTAAACCTTGAGTACCTTGAGCACCTTGAATACCTGCAGGGCCTCTTGGAATAAATGTAATTAATGTAGCAGGACCATGTGGTACGTTAACAGAATTTTGCCAACTCGTTACGTTACCATCTACCCAAGTAACATCAAAATAACCATAAGTTTTTGAAGCACCATTCCAAGTGAAAGCTGTAATTTCATAAATTAACCAATGGTGTCCAGCTGGGCCAGCACCATCATCATAGTTTCCTTCTTGTACTTTTAAATAACCTTTAACTGCACCTGGTTGTCCAGCAATAAAGTCAAAGAATGCATCAACTTCTTGGTTATATTGGTCAGCAGGAATATCATCAATTGTAATTAATGTTGCTTGAGTTGGATTAGCATTGTTGAATTTAAAATTGTTTGCGCCTGGGTCTGTTCCACCTAAAGTATTATTAACAAAGTTCCAAATGAATGTTAGGCCACCATATTGCCCCATTTCACCTTGAACACCTTGTAAACCTTGAATACCAGTGATACCTTGTAAACCTTGAATACCTTGAGCACCAGTTATTCCTTCGTCACCTTGTAGGCCTTGAAGTCCTTGTATACCTTGTAATCCCTGAGTACCTTGACTACCTTGTATTGCTTCACCCTGTATACCTTGAATACCTTGACTACCTTGAATACCAGTAGTACCTTGCATTCCTTGGACGCCTTGAGGTCCTATTTCACCTTGTAGTCCTTGTACACCTTGTGTTCCCTGGAATCCTTGTAAACCTCTATCACCGTTTCTAGAGAATGTTACTCTTAAATTACTACCGTCAGTAAATGATGTTGCACCATTTAAACGTGTAATATCAACTTCCCAATATCCAGTGCTATCTGAAATAGCATCAATACGTGCTAGGAATTGTTGTGAATAATCTGTTGCATCAATAAACCTAACATAACCTTTTGGTGAACCTGTAAGTGCATCGAGTTCAGTAAGAAGTCCGTCCATTACATTGACTGCACCATTGTCTTCGTCGTCAATATAAAGTTTTAAGTTAGCAGATGAGAAATTAGCTGAACTGAATTTTAAGTTACCAGAACCTGGGTCTGAATCAGTTGTGTCATCACTGAAGTCGTAATTGTATGAAATACCACCGAAATCACCAGTATTTCCTTGTAATCCTTGTGGCCCTTGGAGACCTTGTAGTCCTTGTGGCCCTTGAACACCTTGAGGCCCTAATAACCCTTGGAGGCCTTGAACGCCTTGACTACCGGTTATGCCTTGAACTCCCTGTGGACCTATACGCCCTTGAAGGCCTTGAACTCCTTGAGTACCTTGAATACCAAGTAAGCCTTGAACACCTTGTATACCTTTATCGCCTGATAAACTAAATGCAACTGTAACTGGTAATACTGTTGTAACACCTGCGCTTGGAGTATTCTCTAAAACGAAGTCACCACGTTGACCAGTACCTGATACAAACGTTAAATCAAATTCCCAATAACCTGTTTGGTCAACAGCATCTTGGATTGAGAAAATCATGTAATGGTCTGGGCCACCACGTAGAGTGATTTTCATAAATCCTCTGTTGGCACCAGTTGACTGAGAAATGAGTGTGTATAAACCTTCTAAGTTTACACTGTAAAATGCTTCATTATCAATCCACATTTTAGTAACACCTGAAAAGTCATCTGTTGGACTATTCGAGCTGTTAAGAATTAAGTTACCTGTACCTGGGTCTGATTCTGTAATGTCTTCATCAATTCTAAATTCTACAACGTGACCAGAATCATCACCGTTAAAACCTTGTAAACCTTGAATACCAGTATCGCCTTGGATACCAGTTGTGCCTTGAATTCCTTGAGGACCTTCACGACCTTGTAAACCTTGAATACCCAAATCACCTTGTATGCCTTGAACACCTTGTGGTCCTCTTCGGCCTTGGATACCTTGAATACCTAAATCACCTTGAACACCTTGAGTACCCTGGATTCCTTTAGGGCCTTGAATACCACGGAATCCTCGTTCACCTTGAATACCTTCGTTACCTAAAGTACCTTGAACACCTTGTGCACCTTGAATACCAGTAAAACCTTGGACGCCTCTAAAGTTACCAATATTTACCCAAGTGCTTGAACCAACATAAATCCATAGTTCATCGTCAGCTTCGTCAATAACACCATCGCCAATATTAGCAGAACCAAATGCTCCGTTTAATGTAGCTTGTGGGTCACCACCAGTGTCGACATCTGCAACAGAACCGATAATTGTAAAACCTGGTCCGTAGTCACCTTGAAGACCTTGTGCACCTTGAAGACCAGTAGCACCTTGGATTCCTTGAGGTCCAGCCCCAATTTCTATCCAGTTTGTTCCATTGGAATAATAAACTTTATTGTTATCAGCATATACGACTGCACCTTCGTAGGCGACAACGTCGAGTGTAATAGGAAATGGTTGCGGATTACCGAACCCTATTAACATGCTCTTTCCTGTGATTGTTCCAAATTGGGACATTTAAGTTATTCTCCGTGTATCATTATTAATATATTTATCGGCAATTAAACAACGTCATCTTCTTCTGATTGACCTAATGTAAATGATAATGTACTATGTATTGCTAAATCAGCATCAGCTAAAATTTCTAGTGTATCACCACTCTTTAAAAATTGTCCATTGAGAGGTATGGCTGTTGTTTGATAACCTGGTACTGGCATATTTCTTAATATGTAAAATTCAGCATTAGTATCTTCACGATGTGTTCTAACGTCGATATTGACAGTGTTAGCTGTTGTATTACATAAAATTAATGGCGAAATTACTTCACCAACACCTGGTTCAACTGTTGTCGACCCACCAAATACTAGTTCTGGAACCTCATATTGAGGAACTTCAATAAGAACTTGCCAGTTGGTAGAAACGACCTTGTTAACGGCAACTGGTTTTGCGTCAGGTGCCTGGGAAGTTGTAATTGTTGTTATTGGCATTTTTCTTTATCCTATTTCTTTTATAATGATGCTCTTGAGTTCGAAGCTCTTCTTGCAAGTTTTCTTACAGATGATGTAAACGGTCTACCTTCAATTCGTCCTGTTCGACCATTAATTCTCAATCCTCTTGCGAAGTACTGGTTATTCAATTCATCAGCACCTGACCATCGTATTCTACCACCGTCTTCATTGAGTACCGAAGCAACCGCTGAAATAGCAGCACCTAAGTTTCTGAAGTTAAGTGGTAACGCATTTCTGTTAACACCTGCAGAAGCACCGTTAAACTGGTGAGCAATGGATTCAACCAAGGCTCCAAATATTAATGTTTCAGGTCTTAATATGTTATCTCTCAAGCAGTCGTTAAATAAACCTTCCACCATCAAGCTATGTTCTGAGTTTGGAGATAGATTATTAACAATATAATCTCTCATTCTGTCCCAGCTTCCTACGAAAGCATCGAGAAGGTCAGTATTATTTGGACCATCTAGTACCCAATCAGAAATATTATTATCCCAATAGTATATATTACCAGCGTAGAAGTTAGTAGAGTAATCTGTAGCAACAATGTATGCCCAGTTTGGCTTCATTCCTGTTATAGATGATAAATCAGATAACTGCTCGACTGAACCTTTGTATTTTAATCCTTGTGTTGTTGGATTAAATACTGGGAATACATGAGTTCCGTCATAATTGAAGAATGATGCAGTGTATGTTCTTACAGCATTCTGTGAACCATTATCACTGTATGCTGGTACTGGAACATCTGGGTCAAACTTATCATAAGCAAAGTCATTGTAAACTGCTGTGAGTAAGTTTCTTGCATCACGTCTTGTTAATGGAATATCAATAAAGTCATATTCAGCATTTACAAAGCGTACTGTATCTTTCTGTAATGATTTTCTTCTTTGTGCAATTACTTCTTGAGCATCAGTAAATATTGCTTGAGAATATGCATAGTCTGGCTCAGTCTTAACTGGTAAGTATTTAGTATCATTGAACACTTGAGTCTTGTAGAAGATATTTGCTAATTCTTCAACTTTCAAGCTTTCAACTTCAGTAGCAACTTCACCAATGATTGTTTGATTTGCATATTCACCTAATACGATGTCTTTACAAATTCTACCAAGATGTCTGTATGATTTAGCAGTTGGTATTCTCTGGTCTTCTGGTAATCTGTAAACTGAATTCCAGAAGTAGAAATCTGCATTCCATCTTGAAGCAGTGTTTCCACCAAAGTTTAAGTCGAAGCTAAATGCATCGAGTAAGTAACCAGTATCTCTTTTACACTTCGCTTTGTTGTAATCAAGTACATTAAAGCTACTATTAATAAATTGTGTTACATCAGATGCAAGCTCTTCAGTTTCATCAACAATACTTTGTGCAGCTGTTACTAATTCAGCAGATTGAGTACCGGTTGACTCTGGAGCAGGTAGTTCGTCTACATCATTTGCTCTAATAACGTCTTCGATATATCCAATTAATTCATGTACCCTAGCACCTTCAGTTGCTGTAGCAGCTGTACCTGAAAGATTCTGTGGAGTTAATGTGTAATTAACTGCGTTGGTAACTGCAATCTCTTGAACAACTTGTTCAACTGCATCTCCAAGGAATTGGTAAATATCAGCAGTCTGTACTCTAGTATCAATAGGTAGTACTGATAATCCATTCTCAAAGTAAATTCCTGCAGCTTGACGCATTGCAAAGTTAGTTTGATTATTAATATCGTGAGATGCTGCATCAATTAAGAATCCAATATCTCTTCTACACTTAGCATCTCTAAATGATAGTCCGTTATGTGTATGTGATAGGTAACTAATTACTGCATGACCTAATACTTGTGATTGACTTTCCATTATCTCTTTAGCAGTGATAAAGTTATCGCCCATCCATGTTTGGTCAACATCAATGCGATCAGGTATTGTATTTCTGATTTCGTTAGAATCATCAACCGCGTTAGCAACAATCTCTACAAGTTTTCTTGCAGCTATACAAGTATTTGGATTAGCTCCATGTACTTGCATGTCTTGAGCTTCTGATGTTTGATACGAATGCATTCCGTTCCAGTATTCGTATTTAGTTACGATATCACCAGTGTAATATTTTCCTGTTCTTGGGAAGTGAGTTGTTTCAATATCCTTACCACCAGCAACGTGTTCGATTATTTTTGCCATGTGTAAGAATGCATCTCGTGTTCCCATTCTTTGTTCGATTTGTAATCCTGTGTTAACTGCATTTTCAAAATACATTCCAGCAGTTTGTACCGTAGCTGCATTACCACCGTATTGGATATCGTGAGCAACTGCATCAACAATATATCCAGTATCTCTTCTGCACTTCGCTTCACTATATGGAAGTACTTCAAAGTATTGTGATAAGTGATTTAGTACACCAGATTGAACTGTTGCTTTAACACTTTCAATTTCACCAAATGCTGATTGATTAACATCATCATAGTTTTCAAGTGTTGGGAAAGTAACTGGAGGATTAAGTAGTAATGTATTATTTGTAATACTGTTAGCAACTATATCAAATAATCCTTCAACTTCAGCTCCGACTCCAGCTCCTGCAGAACCTGAACTCAAGTCTTGTGATTCAGCATTACCTGAAGATTTAAGTCCACCAATATCTGTGTCTTGTACAATTAATTCAGCACAATCACCAATGTGTGCAAATGCAGCAGCTGTAGGTTCTCTTTGGTCAAGAGGTAATACACTTACAGCATTTTCAAAGTAAAGTTTAGCGTCATTAATTGTTGCAAAGTTTCCACGATGTTGAGCGTCGAATGAGATAGCATCAATTAGATATCCTAAATCTCTTTCACACTTAGCAACGTCGTAAGAATGTGATGGTCTGTTAGCAGCTAACCAAGCAGTAATTTCAGCTTGTAAGAATGCTTTGTTATTTTGTAATTGAGAACGTCCGTTAATTCTTTGAGCTCCAGCTGCGTTACTTGTGTATATAATCGCATCAGCAGCAGAATCACCGTTAGTCATAATGTCAATGATTTCATCAAATGCTTCAGCAGTCTTTTCTCTCATTGTGCCATCTGTTACACCGTCAACTACTAGAGCTTTAGCATATTTAATAGCAGAAACAGTTTCTGTCAATTGTTCGTTAATAACTGCATCAGCTCCGATTGTACCGATTCTATATGCAAGTCCGTTAAATACAGCATTGAAGTTTGAACCAGTTAATACATCAGCTTTAACAGCATCAATAATAAGACCAACATCACGTTTACACTTGTCACCATCGAATACATAGTATCTGTCTTTTAGATATCCTTGTACTTCTTCAATGATAAAGTCTCTGTTACGTTGTATGTTCTTTCTTGCTAATGTTCTGTTCGGGTCAAACGATGCTTTAGTTAATGTTGGTAATTGAGATGTTTCAATATTAGTATCATCAACCAAGTCAGCAATAGTTTGAATAAGGTCATGTACAATTGTACCTGTTGCTACTGAAGCAGCAGTACCATCAGTAATTTGATAAGGACCATCACTAATTGAATTTGCATCAGCAGAAACAAATGTATGTGGGTATTGACCTGAACCACCGCCACCAACATTCATTGTAATAACAGTTGGTGTTGTTGCAGTAATTTTTACTGCTTTGTTATAGAATGGGTGATGTGCTTGAGGTGAAGTATGGTTAGCAACTCCGCCACCCATATCACAAGAGAATACAAATCCCTCAGGCTTCAACCAAATACTGTCACCTTTAACAAGGTTATGAGAACCAATAGTTGCAGTGAATACACCAGTTGCTGGGTCATAAGTAGCATCTGTTGGTGTGTATTGAGTACCTATGATACCATTACCAATCTGTGCAACAATTTCTGCAGCATTATCAGCAAGAACTGTGAATGCTTGTTTTGTTGGTATACGTTGTTCGTATGGAAGAACATTGATCGCTTCTCTTAAACCAGATACATTAGAAGTATCATCGTAATTAGCTAATGTTCTAAATTGACCTTTAACTTCAAGTGGTAATACGTTAACTGAACGTTGTTGCTCGTAAGCAGCTGATTGAGAATTGAATCTTCTGAAGTAGTAATCAAACACTTCCAATGTATTCTCGTTACCACCATATTCGATATCACGAGATATAGCATCAACCATGAGGCCAACATCTCTTTCACAGACTGCTTTAGTATAAGGTAGTCCGTTATGCTCTTCTCTTAAATAGTCAATAACACTTTCTTGTAGATTTTCTGTTAATCCGTCGATTGCATTAACTGCAGCTTCAAGTCCAGTTTCAACACTACCTTCGTCTAGTTTAGGTAGAGAGTCTAGGCTATCATCTCTAATAATTTGAGTTGTTACATTAACTGCATCTCTTGCAGCATTACCAACTTCAATTCCTGCATCAGTAAGTGATGTGTCTTGAGTTTGAAGATTACCTGTTGTAGGAGTTACAGCAATATCTCTTACAATACTATATGCAACTTCTGCGATATGTTCCCAAGTTTTTGCAGTTGGTAACTTTTGGTCTTCTGGTAAAACACTAATTGCATTTTCATAATAGAGTCTTGCGAAGTTAATAGCAGCTGCATTTGAGCCGTATTTAACATCCCATACAATAGCATCAACAAGGTAACCAGTATCTCTTTCACAGTCAGCAACGTTGTAAGTTAATGTTGGGAATGTGTCAGCAATATAAGCAGTGACTTCTTTTTGTAAGAATAATCTGTTATTAATTAATGCATCTGCACCAGTTATATGATTAACACTAACTGCAGCATCATCAGAATAAGTTAGAGCATCAGCATTACCTGTACCATTTTGCATGATGTCAATAATTTCTGTAAAAGCAGTATTAGCTCTTGATAATGAAGTTCCTGTAACACTTGGGTCAGCAGCAACTTTTGCTTTCATGTAGTTAATCGCAGCAACAGTTTCTGTTAATTGTTCTGTAATAACTTCGTTTGAACCTTTAGTTCCAATCTGATATCCAAGTCCTGTAAATACTGAATGGTAATTAGAACCTGTAGCAGTATCTCTTCGTACAGCATCAAGAATAAATCCTGAATCTCTAGAACATTTTGCTCCATCAAACACGAAGTATTGTGAGTCTAAGTATTCAGATACTTTCTTAGCTAAGTAATCTTTGTTAGTTTGTAATTGCTCTCTAGCATATTGACCTTGAGAGTTATAAGTGACTTTAGATACAGCATCTTTTTCAACACTTACAAATGTATGTAATCCACCAGATGATACAGTAAGTTGAACAGTAACATCATCGCCACTAACGTTTGTAATCGCCATTGGAGTTCTGTAATTACTATCACCTTTTCTTGGGTATGAATGTTCAGTAGCATCACCATCTTGAGCACATGTATAAGTGAAACTATAAGGAGTAAACTCAATATAATCTTCAGTTGTTAAATCATGTCCTGGCATAGTAATAACTGAAACACCAGTTGCTGGGTCATAAGTAGCTGTTGTTGGTGTGTAATGTTTAACATGAGATGCAGGGTCAGTAAATACTAGAGCATCTGAGTCAATACAGTTAGCAGTAGCACTAACAAATGTATGAGCTCCACCAGGTCCAGCACCAACATTCATTGTAATTGTATCAGCAGAAATACTGTTAATCATTACTGGTACTTTATAGAATGGGTGATGTCCTTGTGGAACAGCATGTTCGTAAGTGTTACCATCCATTGCACAAGTAAAGACTACGCTTTCAGGTGCGATAGATACATAATCACCGGCTTCTAAGTTATGTTGACCGATAGTTGCTACGAAGACTCCAGTTGCTGGGTCATAAGTAGCTGTCCTTGGTGTATATGTTGAAATATATTTAGCTGTTTTAACATTGTTTGCAGTTGCTGATACAAATGTATGTACTGATGTATCAGTTGATGTACCAACATTCATTGTAATTGTTGTGTCTGTCTTAGCAGCAACTACTACAGCTTTCTTATATGCAGGATGCTTTCTTTCACCTTGTATAGCATTTGTGATTGCAGATACGAAGGTATGTACTCCACCGCCATTTGCTACAGCTCCAACATTACATTCAATTCCTGTTGCAGTAACAGCAGTTAATTTAATCTTCTTCTTATAGAATGGGTGATGTGGTTCTGGCGCAGGATGTTGTACTTGGTTACCATCAAGGTCACATGTAAATACAATACTATTTGGTGCAATTTCAATTTCATCACCAATTTGTAATTTATGAGTTCCGATAGTTGCAGTAAATACACCAGTTTCAGGTACATATGTAGCAGCAGTAGGTGTAAAGTTTGTAATCGTTGTAGTCGGATAAGTATGTTGAGTTGCATTACTATCAGTTGCACAAGTAAATGTTAAACTATCAGGAGCAAGCATTATCTCATCGCCGACTTGTAAATCGTGAGAACCAATTGTTAATACAGTTAATCCATTTGATGGGTTATAAGTTGCATTACTTGTAGAATAAGTTTTATTTGAACTATTAACAATAGAAACAATTTTATCGAATGCTTCGTTACTTCTAAATCCAGAAGCCTTTTCATCAATTGCTCTCATTTCTATAATTGAGTTATCTAATGCAGATACAAAAGTATGAGGATTAGTACCACCTGTTCCAACAAACATTACAATGGATGTTGCAGTTACTGAATGAACTGGGCAAGGGTGATTATAATAAGGATGTCCTGCAGCAGGTACTGAGTCATTTTGAACTCCACTTCCTGTATCACAACTAAATGTAACACCACCTGCTAAGAACCTTACGTAATCTCCAACTTGTAAATGGTGACGACCAATAGTTGCTTCAAATTTTCCAGTTGTTGGGTCGTATGAAGCATTTGTTGGTGTGAAACTTAATCCAACTCCTTTAGCAGGAGTAATAGCATCAGCAACAGCTGATACGAAGGTGTGTGGATATTGTCCAGCTCCACCATCTCCAACATTCATAGAAATAGTTGTTGAAGTCACTCCAGTAATTGGGCAAGGTGTTTGCCAATATGGGTGATGTGATTGTGGTGAAGTATGATTCTGTTGTCCACTTCCCATATCACAACTCATTGTTATACCTTCATCGGCAAACATGATGTAATCACCTATTGATAGACCGTGTCCAGTACCTATTGTTGCTGTAAACTCTCCAGTAGCTGGGTCATAAGTTGCATCAGTTACTGTGAATCCACTTTCTGTATTGTCTAAATTAACTCTTGTTCGTAATTCGTTAATAGCACCAGTTGTTTCAACTAATTGCTCATTGATAACATTATCTGCAAGTGTTGTACCACTTCTGTATGCAATACCAGTTTGAATCGCATTATAATTTGAACCTGTTAGAATATCTCTTTCAACAGCAGGTAAAATATAAGATTTAATATCACGTTGACACTTATCAGAATCATATCTGAAATAGGTATCATTAATATAACCTTCAACTAGGTCTTGCAAGAACTCTCTGTTCTTCTGAAGTTGTTTTCTAGCATTAGCGTTATTAGCAGGAACATCATTACTATAATGAATGTCGTCACCTAATACTGATACTGAATTTGTTAATGCTTCAACAAATGTATGGTCATCTATAATTGCAGATTTACCAACATTAACTGTAATCTTAGTTTCATTTGCACCAATAACTTCAATCGGTGTTCCAGCAGCTGGGTCAGAAGCTCTTGGATATCCTGTTCGTGATGCATTATTATCTCTATCACATGTAAATACTAAGCCACCAGTTTTTAATAATACTTTTCTACCAACTCCTAAACCGTGACCTGATGTTAAAGCATTTGGTACGGCTGATACGAATGTATGAGCTCCGGTATATGCGCCAGCATCTCCCACGTTCATTGTAATAGTGTTTGAAGTTACACTAGTAATTGGACATGGTTTGTTATAGTAAGGGTGATGAGCTTCAGGTGAAGCATGGTTTTGGTTACCTGAACCAGTGTTACAACTAAATGTTAGACCTTCTGGCTTGAACCAAATATGGTCATTAGTAGTCAGTTTATGATTTCCAATAGTTGCTGTCATAATCCCTGTAGCAGGGTCATAGTCAACAGCTGATGGTGTGAAATCTTTCTTAGTGCCGAGTGTGATAACTGATAGACCAGTTTCTGGGTCATAAGTTGCAGCAGTAGGAGTAAACTGTGTTCCGTTGTTTTCTAAGATTTCTAATATATTGTCAAAGCTATCATCTAATCTTTGTGAAGCAAGATAAGAATCGCCATCAATTAATTCGTTTGTTTGGTCTTTTAATCTTTTGTATGCAGCTACTGTTTCGTTATTTTGATTTTCCATAACAGTTTTTGCAGTAGCCATATAATATGCTCTACCTGCAGTAACCGCGTTATAGTTTGTGTCAAACAACATATCGTTTTTAACAGCTGGAAGAATATAATCTGAAACATCTCTTCGGCATGCTGCACTGTCGTATGCATAGAACTCACCATTGTTTTCAATCCAATCAATAAGTTCGTTAGTAATAAGGTCTCTGTTATCTTGTATTAAGTTACGTGCTGCAGTTTGAGGAACTGTAGTATCTTGCCAAGTAATTGGGTTTATGTTTTCTTCGCCATACTCTAAAACATTGAGTAATTCGCTGAATGAAGAATCGACACGTTCGTTAATTTGAGGATTACCAGATTCAAATATCTCTTTTGTTCTATCTCTTAGATATTCAAGTGCACCTTTTGTTTCTGTTAATTGTTCACCTGGTACAACATAACTGATTGGTGACCTATATGTAATTCCACCAAGTCTTCCCCAATAGTTAGTATCGAGAGCAATGTCATAACCTGTGCCATCAAGTACAATACCTGAATCTCTTAAACATTTTTCTGAATCGTATGCTTGATAATCTAATCCACCGTTTCCAGTATTAGCTGTTAGATATTCAACCACATCTTCAATGATGTCATCAGCACTATCGTTAATAGTATCAGCAAAAGCTGTATTACCAATAATTGTTGCAGTAGTTGACTTAGGAGCAAAGAACTGTGTAGTACCTTTTGCTCTCATTGAGATGTCACCGAACTGAGTACCTGAGTTGTTCAGTGTCATTTGTCCACCGTTCAATGCATAGAATGCACAACGTACGAAGATTGACAATGAACCAATACCGTTAACACCAGCTCCATCTCTAGCAACATAACCTAAACCGTTTTGAGTACGAGGTGTGAAACCAAAACATAATACGTAGGTATATAGTGAGTCTGTATCGAGTACTCTTCTGTCTGCAAGTACACAACCACCACCTCTACCAACCGCTCTGTTCGGGAAGTCATCAAATCCTATAGATTCAACAACACCAACACCACCTGATTCAGTAGTTACGGTATCACCGATAGCAAATCCTTTATTATTCTTAAGGTTACGAACTCTGATCGTACGATATGTTGCAATATCACCAGGTTGTCCTTTTAATGCGTCTTGTGAATCGTCCCAAGATAGGTAACCAATAGCACCAGATGAGAATATAACCTCATCGTCTTGAGCCCATTGACCAGTAAGTCCAACCTCTAATGTAAATACTCTACCAAGGTCAGCAAGTGTACCTTTTGAGTTATATGGATTTAAAGGTGGTTCAACATCTTGTCGTAAGAAGTTAGATAACTGAGTACTATCTCTTAAGTAAGGTGAACGTAATAGTTTAGCACCTGGTCGATAAGCAACCGCAAATCCACCCTCTGGGAAGTCAAAGTTATCAACTTGGAAGTTTTGATATGAGAAACCTTGAGCATAACAACCAGAACCTACAAGAATACCATTATTGTTTTCATATCCAGGAAGTAGTTCGATAACAGTAGCATACTGACCAGCTGTTGAAGTAATAGAACAATCATCAGGTAACATGAGATTACCTTTAGTGTAGTATGTACCTGGTCCAACCGAGATATGAACTGCGTTGTTAATAGCGTTTCTGTTTAAGTCACCACCTGCTTTTTCCAAACATAATTCAAATGCTCTTTCTAATGTTTGTACAGGCTGTAGCATTGTACCTGGATTTTTATCGTCACCAGATGCAGCGTCTACATTAACTTTTAATGCTTGTTGTGTTTTACGAGATACTTCATCGTAAAGTTGAGCAAAATTGATTTTTTCTGTTTCACCAGTTCTTTCGTTTTTGACAGCAAAGAATGCTTCATCGTCGATTGGTGCTTCAAACTCTTTATTGAGGTCCATGTCAAAGTCGACAAGGTTAGAGTTTGATATTGTACCACCGTCAAATACTGAACCTGATATTCCACCATTTGCGAATGTTGAATTATTTGCACCTAAACCATCAGCAGTAGAACTTCTGATTGTCATATCGGTAGCTACAACATCTTGCATTGTACCTTGGAAATCAGTATTAGATATAACACCATCTGTAAATATAGAATCATCAATGGTTGAATTAGTTAGTACTACATTATTTCCAGTACCATCATTAAATTCAGAATCAGTAATAATTGTGTTATTAACTGTGCCATCGTTAAATTCAGAGTTAGTAATGATTACAGCATTAGCAGTACCACCAAGAAGTGTTGTATCTGTAAATGTGTTATTAGAACCAGTACCTTCTGAGAAATCAGAATTTGTAATTGTTACGTTATTGGCTGTGCTATCAAATATATCACCACTTCCAAATGTAGAGGAAGTCATTGTAATATTATTTGCTGTACTATTACTTAGTGTACCATCGTCAAATGATGATTGAGTAATTGTTACGTTATTAGCAGTACTATCAGTGATTGTAGAATCATCAATAGTTGAGTTAGTAAGTACAACGTTATTTCCTGTACCTTCATTAAACTCGGAATTTGTTATTACGACATTGTTTGCAGTACTATCATTTAGTTCTGAACTTGTAAGTACTACATTGTTACCGGTAGAATCTGTGATTGTGCCATCAGTAAACGAAGAGTTTGCAATTGCTAAATCTTCACCAGTTGAAGATACTAAAGAACCATCAGTAAATGATGATGAAGTAATTGTAATGTTATTAGCGGTAGAATCAAAGATTTCAGTATCTCGGATTGTTCCTCTGAGAAAATTAGTATCTTCAATATCTGAATTGTCGATACGAACATTATCGAGAGTTGAGTCTCGCATTTGAACACCGGATATTGTACCGCCAGTGATTGTGATGCGGTCAAAAATCTCATACTGAATAGCTTGAACCAGTTCTTTCCTAGTGATGTTACTCGTACCATCATCACCTTGAACAAGGTTGACAATTACAAATAAATCCTCTGGCCTGGTATTAGCACCGGTAATAGGAGGTAATTCTGAAATTTTTGCCATTTAGACTTTTCCCTTTAATTTCTATTATTTATTAGGTTAGTACCCAATTGCCGATTACGAATTCAACTGATTTTGCAAATCATTGACTTTTTCGTTCAATTCCTTAATCGACTCTATTAAAAGAGGGATTAATTGGTCATAGCGAACGGCTTTATATGTACCACCATCTCTTTCGTGGTCAAATACAACTCCAGGTAGTACTTTTTCAACTTCCTGTGCAACAACTCCAGGAACTGTTTCCCTTACATTGTTTTTATAATTAAATGTGTAACCACTAATTGCATTTATTTTTTCTAGTGGTTGTTCAATAACTTTTAAATTTTCTTTTAATCTTTCATCGGATGCACTATAGTTAGTAATAACATCACCAGATGCTCTTAACTCACCAGTAATATCAACTCTACCTGTAATAGTATGGTCACCCGTTTGAGTAATATCACCTGTAATAGTATGGTCACCTGTTTGAATAATATCACCAGTAACTGTTAAATCACCCGTATAAGTATCATCTGCGTTACTTCTTAAAAAGTCTAAACTATCTAAGTTGTCAAGTGTTTGAGCGTTTACATTAGAGCCACCGTCAAAATCAGTATCATTAACCCACTTACCTGAAGTTGAGTTATATTTTAATACTTGACCACCTTGTACATTTGTAAGTGTAACATCTGTAACATCATCAAGTGCAACAGCTGATACAACGCCAGTTAATTCAGAACCATCTCCAATAAATTTAACAGCTTCAACATTTTCTGTAGCTACAACATTAATTGTAGTTAATGTACCTGCAGCTGATAGCTCTAGTTTAGATGTACCTGTCCCAGTATTAATGAGGAAGTTACCACCGCCATCTTTTAATCCAGCATCCCAAGTAATTGAGCCGTTTGTAAATTCAACCTGTCCACCTGTTCCGTTAGAAAATGTAGCAGTTGTTTGAGATGCACCATTAACTTTAAATGGGCTATTAAATTGAATCGTAGCCGAAGATGTTTTAGATGATATAGCATCTGATTGAACATCTCCTAAAAATGTAGCAGCAGTAAAATCACCAGTAATTTCAGCATCACCTTGTGCTACTGTATCACTTGCACCGGTGGTTACTACATCAGTTCTGAATGCAGCAGCATACGCGTTAGTTTTATCCAACCATTGTTGGAATGTAGCTGATGTTTCTACGTTGGATATATTCTTTGCCATTACTTATTTTCCAGCTTTTCTATTCGCTCATAAATGGATATTATACTTCGTTTGATTTCTAAAATATCGTCTTGTAGTTTATCTACTTTTCTATAATAGGATCGCTCTACTTTATATTTATTCAGCGCAGCTGCATCTGTGTTAATCACTGCTCCACTGTTTCCATCTCTTTTTATGTTTTTCATAATTTTACCTTATGTCAATGCGATCGCTCGATAATCTTTTACTGTTGGGGCATTACTAATTTCACTAGAAAGTAAGTCAATTCGTATTGCGAATCTTCTATATTCAGTAAATGTTCCGTTATCACTAGTATATTCCCAAACACCACCGTTCTTAGCTGTTGCTGGTACTTTATATTTGTACTCTTTATAATCTTTTATGTTACTCTTATTTGAGAATACTCCTATACCCTCAAACAATTCTAATTCTGTCCAATCTAATGTGTCGAATGAAGCTCCATCAAATGGGCTCTGAGCTTTAATATAAACTTTAATATCAGAACCTAATGGTCTGTAACCTGTTAATATAAGCTCTAAATCTTCAGCATCTAAATCACTTGATAATTCTATAGTTTTAGAAATATATTTAGATGTATCTGTTTCTGTATTTGACAATGTATATTGATAAGCTAATAATTTAGAAATTTCCATATCAATAAATGGAGATGATGTTGAGTTACCATTGTTATTCATATTAACTGTTACGTCAAACGTTTTAGCACCTGATGGGTCGTTCGATGTACTGTAAAGAACTACACCCTTTTCGTTAAAATGATTATTACCATTAAATTGAAGTGGCATGTCATATGTAATATTAACATTATCTAGTGGTACAAATGTTCCGTCAACTGTTGTTGTAGAAACAGAATCATTAACTTTAGCAATAAATGGTTGTACATAACTGATATTAATGTTATCAACTGTAACAGCGTCTGCACTTACATCACTATCTAAACCTCTAATTGGCTTAGCAGAAGGACCGAATTTTCTTGTTGCTGTTGCAGAACTATTTTCTAAGTACATAGTTGAAGCATCACGTTTATCTAAATAAGATAATTCACCAACTGTAACTGGGTGGTGGAATATAGAATTAGTTGTAGCAAAACCATAAGCACTTTCAAGCGTGATTTGAGTTCCACTATCTACTGATTTAATTTTATATAATCCGTTTGTAGCATCACCGCTAGAGAATAATCTAATGAAATCACCAGCACTATAGAAACTATCTAAGTTGCTTCCAGCTGTAATTGTAGTATTACCCGTTTCAACTGAAACTGTGTTAGCAGTAATATTTACATTTGGGTCGTCTTGGTAAATCTTTTCACCAACATTAAATTGACCAGTAATATTATTAACAGTTAAGAACTCTGGATTATTTGGAGTTAATGTCATAGTACCAGTTGTAGCACTAAAGTTTGCTCTTCGTAAAGTAAACTTCATATCTTCATCTTGGTAAGATGACCATGCTTGGTTATTAGTTGAAGTAAATAGAACACCGTCACCCCAGTCCTGCACGATTGCTGAACCCTGTGATACACCTGGCGTTAAATCTGTTCCACCAACTCTTGATATGAATACTAAGTAATTTGGGTCTGATGCATCAGGCTGTAATACAATTGCATATTCTTTTTCAACATCAAGTTTAACTGGTGCGTGGAATGTAAATGTAGTTGCTACTGAAGCATCATCAGATTCTTGAGTTGTACCATCGAAAGTTTTATGTACTTTAGAGAATGGTACGATTTGGTTTGTTGGATAACCATTAATAACTTCACGCACTTGCAAAGTAATACCATTAACATTACTTACACGTTTAAAGAATACATCAACTTCAGATAAGAATACTGAGTTACTACCTTGACCCATACCTTTCTTAATAAAGAATGTTTGAGCAATTGGGTCACGTCCTCTTACTCTTCTTGTAACGTTTCTTGTAGTTGTTCTTGTATTAACATCAAAGTCTGGTTGTCGAGTTGATGTTGTAAGAGCTGTCTTTTCAACACTGAAGTTATATGCACGATATGTAATGAATCCTTTTGAAGTAGAAGCAGAATCGATGCTTGAATATGTATCAACGTCTGCAACTTCTAATACTCTGTCACCAACATAGAATGTTTCAGCAGGAAGATTAAATATTGCATAAAGATTACCACTTGCATCTGTTGATACTGATGTAATACCTTTAGCTCCTAATCTTTCAATTCCGTCAACGCTATCAGCTGGAGAACCTTCAATGATATGAGCATTAACATCAACACCGTCAAAATAGAAATAATGAGCAGTGTTAGGTCTTAATCCACTCATAAAGAGTTTAATATCACGAGATGCCATAAATGGCTGGAATTGGAAGTTAGATACAAAGTCACCAACAGGTGCACTGATTGTATTATTATTAACAATAATCTCATTCATTATTGTAGTAATTTGGTCTGTAGCGATTCCGCCTCGACGTGTGCTGCCTTCAAAATCAATCTGCTGAATTCGTGTATCAGTCATTGGAAGGAATCTTTGAATACTATCAACAAACTCTTGGAAAGGAGTTGCTAAATCAATCTCTAATGTTACAGGGTTTGTAGTTGTATCATAAGAAGCATCGTAAGGTGGTGAGATAACACCTTCACCAACGTATTTGTAAAAGTTACTTACACAGTTTCTAAAATCTGTTGCATAAGGCTGTGTTATAACATCAATATTACTGTCTTTAGCTAATGTACCAACTTTTGCATCTGTAGGCGATGGGAATACTGTACCACTTGAATTTGTTTTATATTTTAAATCAATTGGGAATGTCTTAACTTCAGGTGTTAATATTTTCTGATTGAATGGTACTGCTGACCTAAATTCTGGGCTTTGAATATTTGCAAGACTTAAATTATTAAATGGTTCTACAATAAATCCATTTTTAAATCTGTTTAAACCATTTTCATCAAGTATTAATAAGTTTTGTGTGTCTGACTCTAATTGATTGAGCGAAATATAATATGCCATGCTATCAATTTTCTGCTCTAGCGCATGCATATCTTTCATTGTATATGCTTTAACACCAGTAGGAGTTACTTTGATTGAATAATCAAGTGCACGTTTTTCTTGAGCAACTTTACTTGATAGTGCTGGGAAACTTGGTATTGAAATGTTCGCTAAAACAAGTTTATCGTTTTCAATTTGAGGTGGTACAGGTTGTCTTGCTTCTTTACCTTTAACTAAATTAACTTGTCCGTAAGAGTCAGCAACAAGTGCATCAATACGCTTGAGGTAATATTCAATATCTGTTGTTGTACTTTCGTCTATTGCTGGAAGTAAAGGAGCACCGTAAGTACTAAAGGTTGGTTGAGTAACTCCGACACTTGGTAATGATGACCCTGCGTTTGCAGAGTTTTCATTTGCTCCATAATCTGCATTAGATTCTTTATTACAATGAGGTCTAAAGTCTAAGCAATCCCTAAGGTTAAATAGTATTCCTGTGTCACTTACATGTACCGGTATGTCATTTCTATCAAGTGTATTGGGGTAACTATTAATTGAGAAAAAGTACTCACCAGTAGACGCTGAGACTTCAAATACTTTAACATTAATTAAGAGGTCACCATCAGCTGGTTTGACTCTACCAGGAATATATTCCATATATGATAAGTCATAGTACTGGTCTTTTTGATTTGTTTTAAGTCTAAAGCTGTCTGTTACGTCAAGTCCAGTAGAATCTTTAACTTCTAAAATTTCAAATACATCTGGGAAACCTAAATTGTATCTTGTATTAAATGGGTCTGAAATCAAAGCAGATGTTGTTTTAACCCAAGGTTCACGAATAACTTTGTTATATGAGTCAATACCATTTGAGCCTGTGCCAACTAATCTTCTGTTATGATAAACAAATACATTAGCGTTTGCACTAGAATCAATTTCGAAATCCATTTGAGAATTATTTAATGATTTGACTAAGTTAGATACTGCCCATTGAACACCGTTATCAGCAACAACTAAAATGTCATTCTGTTGACAATCAAAATCTTCACCAGGATTTGCTGTTAATGTAATTGCACCAGCAGTGTGTGTAGCAGCAACTCTTTGTCTAACAGGTACTAATGTATCTGTCAACTCAAATGTTCCTAATATGCTTGAGTCAAATAATAATGGCTTCTTGCTTACTTCTTTTAATTTATTACCAACAGAAATATATCCGTTACCATCTGATACTCTATCTAAATTATTAATACTTCCACTTAACTGAACAGCTGTAAGATAAAGTCTTGTAGGAGTTAAGTTGATTGCAATTGCAGTACCAATAGTTCCATTACTTGAATCTTGTAAATTAATTGGTGTGTGGTCAATATCAACTCGGCCATTGAAACTAGTCACATCAACATAGTGACCATATTGTGTTCCGATGCTTTGGCTATTAACTATTTCTGTTGCTGCAATCTGGTCGATTTGAATACTTTGTTCACCAGAGTTTTCAACACGGAATCCTTTAACATATGCTACGCCTTGACCAACAAGTGCATGAACTTGTGAAACAGATTCACCTTCTGGTATGCGGTCATCTGTAGCAATTGGAAATTGTTCTAATACGTAATTACCTGACTCTTCGTATGTTCTTCGAGCCATTTCTTCACCAAGAACATTATATTGAGAAACATCTCTTAATCCAACCGCGTTTCCGTTTTGGTAACGAATAAGTGAGAAGAAGTCAGAATCTTCTGCAGCTTCAGTTGGTAATTTAACAACGAGTGTTGGAGTTAGTTTTAATCTATCTGCACCAGGCGCGTTTTCGTTTTTAGAACCGTATGCATTATCATATAAACTATCGTCTTGTAACGCGTTAATTTGTGCTTCTGTTACTTGGAAACCAACAGATTTATCAGCAGGAACATCACTATAATTTTCAATAACGAGTGTTTGTTCTTCAGCAAATATGAAATGACCTTTTTGGAATACAATACCAGGTGACATTTGAATACCAAATGCTTTACCTACTCTATCACTACCTGATGCTGTTGTCGTTTCAGGTGGAACAACAGGTTGATTTGCTATTGGTAATGGAGCTTGAGTACCACGTTTATATTTAACAAGTTCAATAGTAAATTGCTCATTAATTGTAAACTGTGTATAATTATTTGTAGTATTTAAATACTTAATCCAAAATGTACTTGGTGTTTCTGTATTGTTTGTACCTTTAACGCCTTTAATAATTTGAGCTCGTAATCCAGAGATTGAGCCTACCATTATATAAACATAGTCGACTTCAATATCGTCTACACCAGGTGACTCTAATACAACTCCACTTTCAAATTGACTTGGGTCGAATGAAGCAGGAGTGTTGAGCTTAACATATCGTAAATCATCATAGTTATTAAAAGTACAACCTTTAACAATACTACCTTCTTTAAATATGTTATCACCAAATTGTTCAATCTGGTTTTGCAGAATGCTTTGTAACTGTGTGAGCTCACGAGCTTGAACCGCAAATCCCGGTTTAAACAAGATTCGATTGAATTGTTTATCTTGGTCGTAATCGTCAAAATATGGCGATTGGTTGAGATTTGTGTTAATAGGCATTTATATTATTTCCTTAAAATTCCAGTACAAACTTAAATTCCTCACGAGATAGGTCGGTTCTTGCAAGTGGGAAGAAGTTCTCCATAAAGTAGACTTCACCAGTCTTTTGCATATAATTTGATAATGTAACGTTTGTTGTTACCGGATTATTTATATTGATAGTCTGGCCTGTTTCATTTCTAAGTGGTAAAGTTAAATCTAATGGTACATCGTTTGTATTATTTTGATGTAATTGACCAGTAGTAGCATTATTTGGGAATGGTCCTAAGTATTCAGCGATATAAACTGTATTTGCTGAAGTATCAATTTCGTGTACCTTTCCACTGAAGCTTGTTTCATTGCTACTATTGACTTGTATGACTGTACTATTTGCTGTTAGTTTATCGTAATCATCTGTTACTACTGCTATTCTGTTGTCGAATACATTGGCAGTAAATCCAGAATCAAATTCGGGTGATCGCACAATACCTACACCACCGTAAGTATTAACATCACCAATTTGTGTGTTGTCTTCTGCTGTAATATATCCATAAAAACTAAAGTGTTTACATTTTAATTCATCAATTAAATTAAATCCGTGGCCACCAGGGGGTGATAAACGAGGTCTTGCTAATGCACGCACATCTGTTGTTGTGGTATCTTCTGGTAAAAATGAATTAGAACCAGGGTCTACTATTTCTGCAGTTGCAGTAGTATAATTACTTCCTTCTGCTAAAACAGTAATAGTTTTAATTTGATTATTAACAATATTTGGAACTGCTACTGCTCCAGTACCATCACCAGTAATTTTTAATCTAGGAAGTATTTTAAAGTTAGCATTACTCAATACTCCAGTTGTATCTGGTGTTGGAGCTCCTGTTAATAATTCAGCACCAACTCTTATTTCAGCATTACCTGTAAGTTCATTATAGTTATAATAAGTAATTTGGAATAAACGAGATACACCATCTGTTGGATTAGTTGTGTAAATATATTGTCCAGTAAAGTAGTTTGTGATTGGGCTCCAATCTGTAAATGGTGTTACAATTAATACGCCAGATGAGAATGGGCTTTGAATTAAACCACCTCTATGTTCTTCATATCCAAAGTTATCGTCTGGATTAGTTACAACAATATTTGATACAGTACTATTTGTTGTTGGTAAAGGATTATTTGGATTTGGAGTTGGTACAATTGGAACATAACCAATTGCATTATATGCATCAAATTCTAATGTTGTTATAACATACATATATTTCCAAACATAACCATCAGCTGTAATGTATATTTGATTTGAATTAGTAGGGTCGTAATTAGGCGGTGTTGCTGCTGTTGCATTATTGTTGTTATTCAAACATTTAAATACTCGGTAATCACCAGTATCATTATCGTTAGGACCAACTACTGCGTAGAATCTTGTGTCAGCTAAATCTGTATTATCATCATATTCAGTATATACTTGACCAACCTGCCAAGGATAATATTTAACCATAAAATGAATATCGTTAGGTAATATCTTTTTACCAAAAAGTGTTCGCTCTAAAAATCCAGCTTTAGAGGCTTGTGCATCGACTGGTGCGAACGAATCGATACCAGATACGAAAACATAATAATCATTGTTCACGAGGTCATCTATGAATAACCTTGTCACATCTGATTTAAAACTATTACTTAATATTTCTGCCATTTGTTAGACTCTAACTGTTTTTATTATTTATTACCAGCTTCAAGATGAAAAAGAAACCTTTTGCCTAGGCCATGCTCTTCCTGTTACTGGTCTTCTGCCATTTGTTGTTTGTTCTGAACCACCTGCTATATACTTACCAGTTCCCATACGAACTCCCCAAGGAATATGTACTCTTAATGCTGGTGTTCCATATAGTTCTGTTAGTTCTGCACCGCCGTTCTGATAGTTATTATTTCTAATTCTATTCACGTTAGTCGATGCATATAATTTGCTTGATGAAAAATCTTGAGGTTCATATACACAACCACCACTACTAAGAAGATAAGAACCTGCAACATTATAAAAATCAAGTCCATCGTCTGCATCTGTTGCTAGGTCTGTATCTCCAATTAAATTTTCTTTTGCAGCGTTAACCATAATCTCTTTTAATTTTGCGATAGATGGATATACTCCTCGCTCAGTAAAGTAATGCTCTAAAAATACTGTTGCACATCCTGCTGCGAGAGGTGCGGCACAACTTGTTCCACTGAAATATCCCCATTTGCCATCTGAATAAGTACCTATCGGATAGCTCGTCCAAGTAAATGCACCATAAGCAGCAAAATCAATCTGAGGTCCACGACTACTATAATCGTCCATTAATCTGTTTACATCATCTTGTTGACATGCAGCAATTGTAAACTGATTATCTCCACCTGTATTTTCTGCTCTTAACGGATATACAGTTGTTTGAGAACCCTGTGTTGAAGATGTTAAAGTATTTCTATCAGCTGTAATTGTATTGGTAACATAAGTTGAGCCTGCATCAATCGTAATTGATGTATTAAATCTTGGGTCTGTTGGACTTACACCAATATGAGAATTATTACCTGCACTTGTAAATGCATAAATTCCATTATAACTATTATATTGACTCATTACTGTATCAAATGCAGAATACCTTGTTTGGTCAGGTATGGAAATCATCCACTTGTCAGTACTATCAGCAGGGTCTTCGATAACTCTTGGAATAATTAAATTATCTACAAATGGTCTATAGTCATCGTACCACTGATTAACAACACTAGCTCTAATTTCACCAGTCATTCCAGCGTGGAAATCACAAACATAATCATAAACATCTCCGCCTTCTGGCATAGTTACTGTAACTGTAGATGTTCCTTGGCCACTTACTCCTGCAACATTAGTTCCGCTTTTTCTGACATATAATGGATGTCCACTAGATGCTTGATTATTAATAACTACAGTATCACCTGGTTTTACAACAATAGCTCTATTACTAACTTGTATACCACTTGCAATTTTAGCATAAATTCTATCATCACCAGTTACTTCATAAGCACTTGCGCCTGAAGCAGTCATTGTAATATTCCAAGTTTTTGGTTTATAACTATTATTACGAGTAATTGTTTCAGATGAACCATCTTCTTGATATGCTACAATCTGACTAATATCATTTATTTTATAAAATCTTTCGTGGTCAACTCCTACGAATCCCCATGCTCCTGTTACTACAGTTGCATTACGAACTCCTGTGACAGGATTGACAGCTTTTGAAATGTGCCAACTCAATGCTGCATAATAAGCAGTCGTTACACCATCAGCCAAATACATAACTCTCAACGTTGATTTTTTACCCCAACCACAATATTTACCACCTGCTGCACTCAGTACACCAATTGCATGAGATGAAAACCAGTTTGTATTATTATTTGTTACTTGGTTATTTCTTGCTGAAGTCATTGAACTAGAAACATCGCTCCACTCCATAGGAATGAATTTAGAATCAGTACTATCCCATTCTTCAAAATCAACATGGTCTTCGTGACCTGCATTACCTGTTGCAGGTGAGCCTGCTTCAATAGCAACAATATCTACATATTCACCAAGATAATTGCTTTTAACAGTATCATCAAATTGATATTCACTACCTTGAAAATAACCAAATGGTGTTGTACCATCTGCTGTTTTAAACTCGCTCGTAAAATACATATTTAAACCAGTATTATCTGCACCAGTACCACTAGGATTAAATTTAGTTCTGTATGTCACACTACTTGTTTCGTATCTCGGAGTAGAAGATGGATATGATACTAATTCTTGTACATCTCTTTCTGGTCCACATTCAATTACTTTAGAACTTGCTCTTAATGTTTCTGCTTCTTCATCAGTTAACATCATTGCAATCATACCATCCCATAAATCAAAGTTACAATGAACTTGCATTCCAGCTGCTTCGTTAGCTAGAAAATCTGCTTCATCTGTCCCTGGCTGAAATATAACGTTATGAATACGTTTGCTCATTTATTTTAACTCTCTAGTTTTAATACGTCAATAGTAACTGTAACTGTTCCTGCACTTCCAGAATTATTTTGTACTGCTACTGGAACTTCAGTTTCGCTGTCATCAAGCCATCCCATAATAGATGGTGTGATTTTAAATTCAGTAGTACCAGAAGCTGTAGCAATAAATTCCGCAATAACACCTGAGCCATCTGATGGGTCAGTTCCTTGTGTTCTTCCTGCGTCTGCAGTTCTTGATGCTGTATCAGAATAAATCCTTACCCAACATTCTTTATTAACTGTAACTTTTTGTAATCCGAATGATTTACCTAATGTTGAATATGATACATCAGCTGATGCTCCATCTGAAATTGATGCGGTTGTTTCTACTTCTTGTACTCTTGAAGCTCCACCCCCACCTCCACCACCGAGGTCTGAATTATTAGCAAGTTGTACCCACTGTCCACTGTGTGCAAAATATGCAGCACCTGTAGCGTGAACATGAACAAACATACCATGATAAGTTGAAGCGTTTGGTAAGTCACCTTCTGTAGAATAAACATTATTAAATAATACTTTATTACCACCCATATCAAGGTCAGAACCAGTTACCGCTGCAATTGCATCAGAATCTGTATATGAGCCACCACCCGATGCACTTAATACACCGCCACTTGCTGATAAATTATTACCTGCAATAGCTGCAACAAAATCAGCAATAGTATCTTTCTTAGAATTATTAGAATCATTAGCATCAATAAATCCAATACTATCTGCTGCTACATCAAGTGTTCCACCTGTTAGGCTGTTAAGGTCAGTACCACCACCGCCTCCACCACCTGATGCGTTAAGAGTAATAGTATCACTAGATGCATCTGTTGTAATGGTCATATTAGAACCAGCAACAATTGTTAGTCCGTCCGTTGCGCCATCTGCAACTATATCAGATTGACCTGCTACTGATATTGTTTTAAATGCTTCTGAGGCACCACCACCACCTGATACTGAAGCCCATGTATAATCAGAACCATCCCATTGTAATACGTCGTTAGTACTTGCGCTTGAAATATTTAAGTGAGTATCAACATCATCATTGTCATATGAACCACCGCCTCCACCACCAGCGTTTTCTACCCAAGTATAAGTACCATCTGCATTTGTCTTTAATACATAATCAGATGTTTCAGCATTAGTAACATTATTTGCATAAACATGAGGAGCGAGAGGGTCTGTATAATTACCAATTGCACCACCAGAAGTATCTGCAAGTAATCTTCTCCAAGAACCGTGAGCATAGTACATTGAGCCAGTATCGTGAGCGTGGCCAATAGCTCCGTGATAAGTACCAGGGTTCAGTGCTTGTAAGCTTACTAGTGTATCATAATAGAATGATATTTTGTGTGGTTTACCTGTTAAATCGAAGTTACCATTACTATCGAATAGATTAGTAGCAGTAGTTGAATTACCTAATGCTAAATATAACTCATTGAAGTTATCATTTGTTTTATCGAATGAATTACGTAACGGGTCACCTGTCCCGTCATTAGCAGATGCTCCGATATTAATTGTTTGCTTGGCCATAGCGTCCTCTTTTAAAAATCTTTAATTTTATTATTTATCTCTAGTATGATATATCGTAATCGTTCTCTAAGTATTTCTGAAGTAATCTGAACATATCTGCAGATACTGTATGAGCAACATTGTCATTTAAGAAAATCGTATTACCGTAATCTACTAAAATACTTGCCGCCCCGTAAGCCGAACCAGTTAATAAATTACCATTATATCCTTGTGTTTTTGCAAATGCAAACGCACTCGCTGGTGCGCTTAGGAATGTCTGTCCTACAAAGTTTCCACCAATATATGGAACTGTTGTATCAAGTCTTCCGTTTATATGTAAAATCTTTCTTTGTGGTAATGATGTAACTAATTGATTATATCCATCATTTGCATATGCATCACCTGTTTGTTCGTGATTGCCTGGATAATAGAATTGATTACTTCTGTATTGGTCATTAGTTGTCTGTGATATAATACATGCAATAGCATCAACACCAGTATCTTCAATTTCTACAGCTGCTCTTAGCGCAAGTCCACCACCATTACTTATTCCTATAATACGAATCTTAGTTTCATCAACATTTTGGAATAGTTTTAAATTTGTTATGAGTTCTTCAAGCATCTCAATATCAGGTCCGTTACTTGATTCGTTAGAAATATTCCAACTGTTATCGTAACCTTGTACACCAATTAATATATGTCCTGTTAATTCATTTTCAAACTGTGATACCATTGCAGCACCATTACCACCATTTCCATGTAATAATATTGCTGTTGGATAAGGTGCACTTCCTGTTGAAGGCATTCCAATTGTTACTTCATAATCGTGGAATCCTTGACTCCAATTTTTAGTAATTGTAAGTTCAGATGATTCGCTTATGTTTGCACCACCTGTACCGCCAGGTGTATGGTCTGCTGTAACATAAGTACTATCTACTGAGAAGTTTGTAATTGATGCTCTTAAATCTGTGATGTCTGCAATATCAAGTGGTGACCCTTGTCCTTGGTCATTAAAGAATCTAATAAATCTTTGTTTAGTTTTTCCTGTATTACCATATTTGTAAATGAAGTCACCAAACATTTTAGAACCAGCAAGGTGAACATTTTCTTTTAGTAATTTTTCATACTGACTTTTATCTAAAGTTGATTTAATTTGATATGAATACTCTTGATAGAAATCACTGTCTTGTATTCTCATACCTGAATTATAGTAAGTATCTATTGATGCACTATTAGCAGCATCAGCAACATAACCATTAATATGAGATGAATAATCTTTCCAATAACCTTTATTTTTTCCTTGCTCTAATGCTTCAATTGTTCCACTTGCTAAAACTATTGAATTGTCATTAGGGTCTCGTAATGTACCTGTGTCACCATTAACATAAGAGAATCCAGAATTATTAATTGCAACTTCATTAATATAACCTGTTTCAAATTCTGCACGAGCATTAATAATTGCATTATCACCATAGAAGCGACTTTCGAAATCTGTACTAACACCAGCAACAGTAAATACATCATTGTTAGAACGAATAATATCATTAATACCAGTAAATCCATTCCAAGAGTTTGGCAATATATAAAGTAATCCTTGTACACTATCTATTCTGAGTACACTAGCAGTAGCTGATGTAGTTTGTTCAGTAATACTTTCGTTAACATTAAATAATGCAGCGTCTTGTATATTAGATAATCTTACAACTTGACCGCGCTTTTCAAATTTAGTAATTAAATCATCTTTTGCTCTTGCAAAAATTTCAAAGCTATAATTAGCACCAGGGTTAACATTTTCAAATATATCTAATTTACCAATTTCAATACCTGATGTATCAAACGCATCTGAAAGAACAGTAGAAAGTGTAACTGGAGAAGCAGTACCTGACATAGGAGTTATTGCTCCATAATCAGCTGCGTTAAGTTGAATATTTAAATAAGGTTGAATCGGGTCTGTAATAAGGTTAACTGTTTCTGTATCTGAAATAACAGCATAAACATCTGTTGTCAAATCAGGTGGATTACCTTCTGGATATAAAACAGCTGGAGCTTGAACGGGTGATGAATCATTAAATGGTGATACACCTTGTTGTATGCCTAGTGCTTTTAAATCAATATTAGGATTTCTGTCTACAGTTAAAATTGGTCGTGAATGGTCAAATGTACCGGTTGTCATTTTAACACCGATATTATAATCACTTTGACCTAAAACATAACCTTCGTTTCCAGCTGCATCTTCAAGTCTTTCGTATAATTCAAATTGTACTAAGTTTGATGGGTCTGTATTAATTGCTTGGTTGGAAACTAATAAACTAGTATTTGCAACTGTATAACCGTAACCACCATTAACATACTTATATGTAGCAACTGCATTGACCGCAGCAGTCACGTCTGTAACTATACCTTCACCACCATCACCTTCAAAACTGTCTGGAAATACTTTAACTAAATCCCCAACTTTTTTATTCGATGTTCTTGGTAATGTGTCGTCAACAATAAACTTACTAAGAGAACCACCGACTTCACCGAACTCTATAGATTCACCATCAATATTAGTATAAATTCTATCGTACTTTAAAAATGTACCTTTAACATTATCAATATAAATTATGGGTGTATATCTACCGTTAATTAACATTGAATTGATTTTAGATACAGAAGCTTTTGCTTGAGAAACAGTACCTGTTATAACACGAGAAATTAAATTAGCATAAGTATATTGAATACTTGTTGTATCACTTAAAAATAAATTATCGTTAGGAAGCATCTGTAGGAAATTACCTTCTTTCCATTCAGAGTTTGAAGCCTTTAACATTCTATTAGAAGGATAAACTATTTCAATGTCAAATTCTTTATAGAATGTTGCAAAGAATAACTCGATACCAGCTTTAGTACCCTTTCTGCGATATAGGTCTAATATGTTTTTAACAAGGAATGGTACTATATCTTGTTTGAGTTCAAGGTCAACTAAATATTTGTTTTTATAAAAGATAAGTAAATCTTTAATTGTTGTATCAATATCTTTATATTCGTAAAAACGTCTAGCAACATAAGTAGATTGGTTGGTTGCTGTTTCCATCCACTTATAATAATCACGAGCTAGCTGAACAAGTTCTGGTCCATCTTCACGATAGATTGCAGGGAATTGCTGATTAACAAAAAAGCTTATACTTTTTTCTATCTGCGAATAATCTTCAGCCATTTTATATTATTCCTATTATTAATAACTACTATTTGTTGAACCTGAAAGTGTGCCAATAGCAGATGACGACGCAGTCGTTCCAGCAATTGGTTTTTCATCAAGTATCATATTGACTTGTACATCTTCATCTCTAATTATAAACACACGCCCTTGAGCGGATTTAATAGTACTATCTTTTGGTCTTACCATAATTTTAATTGAGCTTCCATCGAATGCTTCAATGAGAACTGTATTTAAAGTTATTAAACCAGTTGTATAATCTATTGTTCCTACTCTAGGTTTAAATACTGATGGGTTTGTTATGTCATCTACAATAAACATAAGATTACCTAAACCATCATCTTGTAAATAAACACATGTACCATTTATATCAAATGGTGTACTCTTAACAGCAGGTTTATATTCTTTAAATCCATTTGCTTCTCTAAATGGATAAGGTTTAACTAATTCTGTTTCAAATCTAAATATCGGTGTTTCTTTAATATTAATTTGAGGACTCCAGTCTATGATTGGCATGATAGTTAGTCCAGTACTTAATACTGCTGTATCAACACTATCAATTTGTGCTGTGAGTTTACTTCCTCTTAATTTTGTATTAAAGTTTTCTAATGTTCCAGATGAATAACTACTAATTTGACTTCGTACTAATGCTTCAAGTTCGTCTTTTGATTTTTCTGTACTCTTATTAGTATAAACAATATCTGCAATAACATCAGCATATATAAATTTGGTTTGTACAAATATTGGTTCAATACCTAATGGACTCTTTTCAGATAAGTAATTAATATAAGTGTTTGCAAGTGTTGAACTAATAAGTGTTGTTTCTGCATCTAAATAAACAGAAATAGCAACACGACCAAATTGAGGTGGGTCTAATTCTTCACCACCATAAGCACTTACTGCTGTAATCTCTGGGAATGCTTGTTGTAATAATACTTCGTAATCTTTTGTTGTTACTGCACGTTCTTGTACTGCTAATGCTTTAGGAGCAAAGTATCTTATTGATTCCATACTCTCACGCTCTAAACCACCTGATGATGCTACAAGTGTTGTAACTGCAATAGTAGCTCCTTCAATAAAACTTGCAGTAAATGCAGAAGCACCATTTGCTAATTCACCTGAACAAATTCTATATCTTACTCTTACATCTTCAAACTCTTCTGGCTGTAAACCAAATTCGTTTTTACCAAAATAAACTGCATATCTGTTATCTAAATAAGGCTCTAAATAAAATACTTTATCGTCAGGTTTAACACCGTAAATTGTATTAGCACGAGTAAAGATGTTTCTGTTTTCTGTTTCTTCAGCATCAACAAATACGACAATACTATCTGTATCAACTTCATCGTTTGTTAATTGAACACGAAGTACTCCGTCACCATCAACAATAAATCCTTCTCTCTGGAATGATGCTAACATTGACCCTTCAAATATGTCAACATTATCAGCAGTATATACACTAGGTGCAGTTCGTCTTGCAACATATGTTTGATTCGTTACAAAGGTAAATAACTCACCTTGATAGTTTGCTGTAAATGTAGAATATTGTGGAATAACTACTGTACTGTCTGTTGCATTCTCATCTGTAATAGTAACACGAACTGTTGCTTTAGCAGATTTACGAGAACGAGGAATATAGTTTAATTCTTTTGCATGAGAAACGATAGAGTTTTTAAGGACGGCCGAGTCTAAAAACATTTCGTTCATTGTCATGTTTGTGTAAAAATTATTCTGGAAAGTATTAAATGATAGTACATCGAGTAATGCACTCATGTTACTACCTTCAAAGTTATAATCTTTAAATTGAGTCTGCGTTTGCAGATATGTTTTTAACTGACTTTTTATCGAATCAAAGTCGAGTTCTGTAATTGGAGTTTTTGGATTGGCCATCTTATCTTATCCTTTCTAAAATTAAATCAAGGCTTATTGGTTTGTCAACATTCCTGATATAAAACTGTATGAATACGTTTACTGTGTTATCGTCAAAGGTGCTAGAAGCAGTAACGTTAATTAATTCTGCTCTTGGTTCAAATGTGTTTATTGTATCTCTGCATCTTGTTTCAATAACTTTTAAAACACCAGGCGTAATATTTTCAAACAATAATCCTTTAATACCACCACCAACATAGGGTTGCATTAATCTCTCACCTGGGTCTGTTAAAATTAAATTTTTAATACTTTGTTTAACTGCGTCTTCGTCTTTTAATAAAGCAATATCTTTTGAAATAGGACTAATGCGCAAATCCTTATGGAAATCGCTATATAAATTCGGCTTTTTAGTAACCGGTGTTTTTACATTTACTGTCATCGTACTATTTCTCTAATGTCTAAATGAATGTGTTTATCGTAAATAACAACACCTAAAAATCCAGATTTCTTTGCATTTTTAACAAACAATTCAATCCAGTCTTCAGTAAAGTTTGCTCCTAGTCCCTTTTCTGTATCTGGTATATCATTAAAAGCAGATTCAAATGCAGGGTCCCTTTTAATATCTATAACAAGTCCACTAAGGTGAGGGTTATCATTTTCCTTTTTTAACACTTCTTGGTTATATTTCTGGTCTACCCAGCCATTTGTTATAACCATTGTATTACCATAAATTGCTTGTAATCTTTTAAGATATACTTTAACATCTAAATCAATATGTGTATATGCAGGAAGTCCAACGCCTTTCTTCTCATCAAATACATCACCTTCAAATTTAAATATCTCGCTGCCTTTCATTACAGCCATACATTTAGGTAAATCTTTATAATCTTGTGCGGTGATTGGTTCTACATCAACTCTTTCGTAACCACCAACTGTCTGAGGAACATTATTCGCATTTCCTTCATTCCATAAACTATTTAGGCTATTTATGTCGCCTTCTCTTTTTTCTCTTGAAAATCTTATTGCACCATTACGAATAGCTGTAGATGTGTTTTGGTTACCAATAGCTTGTAATCTCTTAATTACTCTTTGATATCTATTACCATAATCATCTAATGGATTCTTAATTTCATTAACAAGTGCTTCAACATTACTTGCAAGTGCACAGAAACGTGCAACTAAGAATTGCATAGTAGCTAAATCCATATTTTCAAATAAACTAAAAGCATAATCCATAAATCCTTTTAATCTATCTTTAACTTTTTTCTGTTGCTCGTCTGTTAACTCATTACACATACGCTCTTTTCGAGTCATTATATACTTTGTATGATGTTTGTCAATACCTACAACTAAATCTCCAATCTGTTCCATAATATCAAAGTTATCAATCGCAGCTCTTATTTTTTCGTATATTTTAATAACAGAATCAATTATTTTCTTTTGAATTTCTTCCATTAATTTTTGAACAATTTCTTGTTCTATTATTTCAAGTGGAGTTCTGCCTTCGTATCTACCTGTTTGTGCAAAGATTTTAATTTTTTCGTATGCTGCATTTACATCATTAATGAGCCCATCAACTTCACCAATTAAATCATAGAACGCATCTATTTGGTTAAATAGGTTATTCATGCTATTACAGAAACCACCTAATATACTTTCAAAGATATCACCAGCGTAATATTTTTCTAAGTCACCGAGTATTTTATCAGGTACTTGATTTCGCAAACCATTAGGCGAATAATTAAATGACTCCATAAAATCAGCCATTTCAAGGTTTGAAACATTACCTCTGTCAAATCTATTATTTAATGATGGATAATTGCTTGTGTCATTGTTTCTAAACGCTCCATTAATATAATCAACACTTTCACCGAAATCAGCGCCAAACTTATTAATCATTTTTTTAATTGGATTATTATTACTTTCTGCTACAATATTATCAGTAAGCTCTTGAGCAAAAACACCAATTTGTGCAGATGTATATGTACCATCAAGCTTTACAGTTGGTTCTGTACCAAGGTTTTGATTATTAAGAAATGTTTGACTTCTTCTGTCTACGCAACTACTAGCCATTATGCTTCACTCTCCATAGATTCTGCGAATCCTAATTGATAACCTAATGAATAATATCCACCTGGTACAATTGAGCAACCATGACTTGCAGGTGGTGGCATTTGAATACGAGGTATTCCTAAACCACCTTCTGGTAATATGTTAACGTCAAATCCTAATACATTAAATGGTGATGTCAAAACTGTAGCTAAGAATCCTGCTCCATTACCATTAGGATATGCAATACCTGAAATTGTACCTGGTGCAATACTTGGTGCAAATATACTAATTGCAGGTAATGTAATAGGTGGTATTGTTGG
>ERZ1048068.261-NODE-261-length-48699-cov-14.198956_pt1 | contig 48699 bp, 28 predicted proteins | sample MGYA00383098_ERZ1048068 | MGnify/ENA primary metagenome ERZ1048068 (study PRJEB29581, sample SAMEA5548368) | metagenome | biome: marine; feature: coastal; material: water | depth 1 m | study: Short-term variability in the microbial, nano- and picoplankton...
ATTTCAACTTTTTAAACGGCGAAGATAACTACGCTTTAGCTGCTTAATCCGAATCATAGTAGGATTGGCCTCGGCACACAAGGTGTGCAAGCTTTATGTCCACGAACAGCCTTGATTTACGGCGTTTCACTTTTGGGCATCGTAAAAGTAAATATAGAAAATCTGGTACTTTGACAGGTTTTTGAAACTAAAAAAGATAAGCTAAAAGCAGGTTGTTCTTAACCAACTTTTAGTCGAAAATTAAGAAAGAACTATGTATGTAGAAAGCTTTTTGGCTGCTTGTTTGGACCCGAGTTCGATTCTCGGCGTCTCCACTTTATAAAACCTCAACTAAATACTAATCAATTGGTTGAGGTTTTTAACATCTAAATTTCCACGATGATTGCACATCTAGAATGTTTTAATGTGTTTTTTATAAAAAATAAAGTTATTTTTAAAATGTCATTTCGCGCATCTGGTGCATTGTAAGAATAAAAAAATCATTATTTATCATAGCGTCAGTAATAGACTCCTTATATTGTATAATTACCCAAACAATACTGAAAGGATTGATTAATTCTTTTAGTAGTTTAGTTTAGCACCATCAGAAAGTTGCAAACTAATTGACATAAAGCAATTAGGATGCTTTTACGATAACATATATGGAAAGATTAAAAAAAATCATAGCGACGATTATCAAATTTAGAATAGCAATTATGGCTGTTCTGGCAATTGCTATGGGGCTATCCGGATATCATACGGTAACTAAATTAAGCGTTAACAATTCGCTTGGTATCTGGTTTTTAGAAGATGACCCTAGCTATCGTGCTTATATCGATTATCAGCAAAATTTCGGTTCTGATGAAATTTTTATCGCAATGTTACCGGCAGAAAATGCCATTGGTGAAGCAGAAGTTGTATCATTAAAAAAGTTACACCAGCGTATTGAAACTTTACCATATGTACAAACATCCTATAGCTTAGCGAAAGCTAAGTATCCTATCTACGGAAATAATAGACTTTATTTTGATGGCTTCTATAATTCAAAACGAAGTGAAAAAGGTCTAAAAAGTTTGTTCTCAAAACTACCAAATATTACTTCTCAATTAGTTACCAAAGATTATAAAAATCAGTTTTTTTATATTCAACTTAACCCAACATCAACAGTCGAAGAAGAGCGACAAGTCATTGCTGAAGAAATAAGAACAGTGATTCAAACCCTTTATAAGCATCATTATCTAACTGGACCTCCAGTTTTAAATGAGGCATATAGCAAAGGAATTTATAAAGAGAGTTTAATCTTTGGTGTGTTAACGATTTTGGTAATTACCATAATGCTCCTGTTTTTATTGCCAAGCAAACGCTATTTAATCATTTCCTTATTATCTGTTGCGATACCTATAAGCTTACTTTTTGGGCTAATTACCTCACTAGGATTTGCACTTAATATGATATCAATGCTTATTCCAACAATCCTAATGGTTTATAGTGTTAGTGATGCTGTACACATTATAAATATTTACCACAAAGAAGGGTTGGCAAACAATGGATTAACAAAAGTTGACTTGCTGGCAGTCGCTATCCGTAAAAGTATAACGCCGTGTTTTTATACAACTCTTACCACATTTGTTGGTTACTTTGCCTTGTATTTGTCGCCTTTGCCTGCTTTCAAAAACATGGGGATTTTTACTTGTATAGGTTTAGTCATCAGCTTTATTCTTGTGTATATTATTACCATCATTGGTTTCAGCTATATGAATTTAAATTTTGAGAAAGCAAAGCCCTTACTCAGTTTAAAACGTTGGAATCAGCGAGCATTTATTGACTGGTTGAATCGCATAACTCGGGATTATAAGTATACAATAATTGTTGGGTTTACCGCTATTTTATTAATTGGTTTCTATGCTATTTTTCAAATTAAAATAGATACAAATTCCCGTAATCTTTTAGCTGAAGGAAAGGCAAAGCAAGATTTACGAAAAGTAGAAGTGGAACTCGGAGGAAGTAATCGTTTACAAATAAACATTTCTACATCTAACGGTGATGTTATTTTGAATAAAGAAGCGCTGAAATGCTTGGAAAAATTTCAAAAAAAATTAGAGCTCAATGAATTTATTTCTAATCCTGTTTCGGTGGTTAATATCAAACAGTTTTTAGAAAAACGTATTCCTGTTTTATTTCAATCGATTGTATCTGAAAAGAAGTTGAAAAGTGCACTTTCTGGAGTTGATATAAAGGACAATAGTTTTTTTAAATTATTCTCCGAAGATTTGACGACTGCAGGATTCACCTTAACACTCATGGAAGGTCGTACATCACAACTTAATAAAGTATTAAATGACATAAAAATAGCTTTTGAATCTTCTTTTAATACAAACGATTACAAACTCAAAATTAATGGATTTGCTGTCGTTTTTGCTCAGCTGAATAATTTTATTCTAGAAACTCAATTCAAATCCTTTTTTGCAGCTTTTTTTGTTGCATTTATGTGCTTGCTAATTTTCATAAAAAACCTACGTACTACGATTTTGGTCTTAATTCCTAACTTATTACCATTAACAATTTTAGCGATATTGATGAACCTTTTAGATATCCCGCTTGATGTTACAACAGCAATGATTACTCCCATTATGTTAGGAATCGCAATGGATGACACAATTCATTTGGTTTATAAATATAGAAAAAGCAACCAGGTTCAGGGCTCAGCCGAAGAGCGGATGAATAACGCGATGCACTATACAGGAGGTGCTTTATTTTCAACGACAATTGCACTAGTTGCTGGTTTTTTAATTATAGCCTCGAGCGCTGTACCTTCGGTCAGAGATTTTGGATTGCTTTGTGCAGTGACAGTAGCAATTGCTTTGGTTACAGATATCTTTTATTTACCTGCTTTATTGAAAAAGTTTGACAACTAATTTGTCATTTTTTTTAAATAAATCTTCCACAAAATAGTTCAATTTAACTCCCTTCTGCTCCACTATACTAATCGAACTAATATTTTTTTAAGATTTGTCCTTTTAATTTTCATCTAACTACTTGCCACCAGTGAGTTGTAAAATAGTAATTTTATCATATCATTCTGCAATTCCACAATATGAAGTACTTCTGTGTCTAGAGTGTGTGTATTGACAGTATATTACATCACGACATCTTCTTCATCTATTTTTCCACTTACCAAAAAATTACAAGTAAAATTTCTTGATAATATTTATTTTTTTTAAGAAAAAGAATGTTATTATTCCTGTATTAAGGTGATACAAGATCTCATAATTCTCTGATAGATAATTTAACTATACTTTTCCTTGAATAATTAAATCAATTTATAAATTGACATATAAAATTTATGTAAGAACTCAATGTTCTAGCAATGTAAATCTATAATTTTAAAATAGTTTCATGTCTTTTATTTAAATTTTAGGATTGGAATACCCTACTTTTTATTATTAAATAAATGAATTATTCACTATATTGCTAATGTACTCAACATAAGTAAATATTAAAAAGACAAATCCCTTGTTAATTAATACTTAATTATGAAAACAAAAATTTTCTTTATTCTTCTGTTCGTTCTTCAAGGGGGTAGCGTCTTTACTCAAAATTTATCAGAACTTCTCATTGATGTTGATACCCTTTTTATTCCTGGTGGAGTTCCTGGAAACTTATCGCCTATCAATCAAAATGTGACGCCTTTAGTATCCAGTAGTCCTTGTAATGTTCCGAGATATAACTATTCCGTAGCTACACAATATCAGAACGGTAAAGTCATCGCTCTAGCGCACGAAAGTATATTGTCTAACAATAGTATCCTTTCTTATGACAACTTAACGTTTCTAATAAATGCCATTGATTGGTTAAATTCTGGAAGTAAGCGAATTAGCTTAAAACAAGGTTGGATTAACAATAACAACATCAGTACTTTGAAAAACACATTAATCGCTGATAATTACTCCTTTAACACGCTGAGTGGAAATATTACTAACGCATCGCTGGCCAATACAGATGTTTTAATTTTAGGAAATGATTGGAATAATACACAACCATATTTAGCCGATGAGTTAACTGCGATAAATAACTTTGTGGCAAATGGCGGTTCAATATTGATAGCAGGTTTGGGCTGGAGTTGGCCTAAATCGTTGGATATATATCCAATGAATGAGGTAGCTAATTTATTCGGTTTTGAATTTACTACTGATGCCATTTATGATGCTGTTACAAATATTAATGGTGCACCTAAATTATACAACTTTTATCCAGAAAACCTAGATACCACACAAACTCCCTATTGCCCATCACCGTTTTTAGGTACTAATTTTAAACGAGGTGATAACTTGCGAGTTCTTAGATTAGCCGTTTCTACAACAGGAGAATTTACTGCACAAAATGGCGGAACAGTTGCAACAGCGGCTTTATTAGATGAATGGTTAGACGAGATTAATATCATTTATGGACGAGAATATTGTGTTCGTTTTGAAATCATAGCAAATAACGACCAACTTATATTTCCTGATGCTGCCACAGATCCTTGGGGCACATTACCAGCAGGTTCTGGTGGTTGTACGAATGCAGACATTATATTAAGCCAACAAGCTAGTATTATTGATAATATCATCGGCTCAGCAAATTACGATATTAGTCATGTGATTGCTGGGAGTCCTTTTGGAGGTGGTTGTGCTGGAAGTATAAAACGAGGTGTGTCAGGTGGACTTGATATTCCTGTAACTCGACATGAATTGGGTCATCAATTTACTCAATCTCATACTATTAATCATACCGATAATAAAAATTATGAACCTGAAAATGGTCGTTGGACAATTCAAGGTGGAAATGCTCAAGGTCATGCTCATGCTGTATCTTATCATCAGTTAGCTAATTTTTTATTGAATGATATTTTTTCAACAGGAAACAAAATTCCAACGGGTAATAATATTCCTGACGTCGATGCAGGTGATGATTTTGTGATTCCAATTAATACACCGTATACATTGACAGGTATTGCCAGCGATTCCGATTCAAATGATAATTTAACCTATGTTTGGGATAATATGAATCGTGGAATTGCACAAACGATTCCTGTGGCTGATGATTCGCAAGGCGCTATTTTTCAACGTTTGCTTCCCAACAAGAATTCCAGCAGAACATTTCCAAAAATAAGTGACGTTGTTGCCAATAATAATTTCAACAACCAAGAACAACTTCCAAGTCAATCACGAATCATGGATATTAGATTGACGGTAAATGACAATCATCGGATATCATATAATAACCAAATGATTAATGCTAGTGGTATTAATTCAGACGACATGCAAATTACAGTTGCGGATGCTGGCCCCTTTGTAGTTACTAGTCAAAATACAAATGGGATTATTTATTTTGGAGGTTCAAGTCAAATGGTGACCTGGGATGTGAATGGCACCGACACTTTACCAATAAACACACAAAATGTTTCGATCAAAATGTCAACGGATGGTGGGTTTACCTACCCAATTGAGCTTCTTGAAAGTACGGCTAATAATGGATCTTCTATGGTTACATTGCCTAATATTTCCTCTACTAATACACGTATAAAAGTAAGCGCACTCAACTCTATATATTTCGACATCAACACACACAACTTTGAAATTCAATCATCATTGAACACGTCTAAACAAGATTTGGATAACTCTTCAATCCTAATTTACCCAAATCCTACAAAAGATTTTTTCAAAATAGAAGTATCCAATCAACTCAATTATAAAGTGGAAATTTTTAGTATTCAGGGTCAGCTGATATCATCTCAATCAAATAGAGAACTTTTTGATGTTTCAAATCTCTCTAATGGTATTTATTTATTATTAATTACTGACTTAGCAAATTTAAATAATAAAAAGACCCAGAAGCTTTTAATTTGCAGGTGAGTGTAGAACATAGCATTCTACAATTAAGTCTACTTAAAGGTAAAAAAGAAACGATATTAATTAATTTATTGCAAATTCTAGCATACCTACGAAAGTCCTAACTACCATTCTTAGTAGATAATTATTCACTAAAAACTTTCGGCCTGCGAACGAACGATACACAAACTGCCTTACGCTATTAGAGTTATGGTGTTGATAAAAAAGTTTGCATTTTTAATAAAACTAAAACAGAAATTATAGAGATATTAAATCATAATAGTCTTAATTTTTTTTAAAAGTAAAAACAGAGTTAAACTACCCATAAGTTAACCCTGTTTTAATAAATTGATATAAAGTTTAAAAACCAGTACCGGGAGTTTCAGGACTTGCAGCCTGTACTTTTTGTGGATTTAATATCATATACGTACCCAAGGCCGTTAACGCTGCATATTTACCGTAATTACCAATCTTTTTTATAGCCTCTTTACGAGTCATTTCTTCGTGCTTTTTGTCTGTTTGTTTTTTCATGATGTAATACCTAAAAATTTTCGCTAATTATTCTAAAATTATTTTCTTGTTTACTTTAAATGCTTCAGTAGTTAACTGAACAACGTAAACACCTTTTGCTAATCTTGGCAAAGCAACATCTTTTAAACCATTAGAATTAAAACTTGTATTTAGAACTTCTTTACCCAGAATATTGAATAATTTTACACTCGATTTTTCTTGAGACAACCCTACAATTCTTAAAGTTGAGCTATTAGTTTTATAAATACTAACATGCTCTGCAACAAAATTTGGTGCTGCACTTAATACTTTTTGAGATGTATGTAAATAGAATCTTTCAATTCCATTTAAAGTATTTGAAACAGTAATTTTGTATTCAGTGTTTGCTTCATCTAAACGTGTAAATGTATTGTTATCCCTATCTTCTAAATATACTTTTAAGTCTGTAGGAAAGTTCATAACCTCTGCTCTAAAAGTAAGTTCTTTATCGGCTGCTGCAATAACACCTACAGGAATTATCATAGATTCATAATCCGCATTTGGTAATGTTTGTACTTGATAGTTTTTACCTTGGTTGTCTTCTAATAAATGCGTAAAAACTGATAATGAATTCGGAACTCCTCCAAATGTTTCTCCTTCAAAACCGTAGTCAAAACCTTTTGTACCATTTGCGATGTAATCTATTTTAGTATATCGATTCTTTTCTCCATCTGTGATCCATAATTTTAAAACTGTTTTAGATGTTCTTTGAAAAGTATTGCCGGTAGTTGCCTGATTACTTTTATCAAATGTAGCAGTGCCGGCTGATGTCGCTTTAACAAAAAAACCTTGAGTTGGCGATAATACCCAATCTGTTCCTGCAGTTTTAACTTCATAATCGCCCAAACCTTCATTCCATAACCAAATTTGAGTTTGATCTAAATTGCTACTATTAGATGCTCCTAAAAAAGTAGCACTACTTATATATGAAGTGTAAGGATTACCAATTAAATTATATCCCGAGCCAAGAGAAGGTGTTTCCACACTTGTGGAATTTATAGTTCCTGTAAATGAAATATCGCCGGCACTTTGCCCTGTTTCTCTTCGAACAGAATATCCTCGTCCTGCGATAAAATTAGCAGCGGCATCACCGGTTTGCATGTAAGACCAATCATTACTTGCAGATGCATAAGTACTTATAGCATTATTTGAGCCATTAATAGCTAAAGAATTTGCTACAACATAAGCATCGTCGTAAGTTTCTCCAGCAACCGGACTTGATACCAAGTACCAGTTTTCTGTTCCTAGATTTCTATTGTAAGTTACATCACCCGTGAAACTTTGATTTGTCATAAATGATTTACCAGAAACTATTGTCATCGATCTCATATTTAGATAAGAACTTGCAGAAATTTGATGATTTATTTTAACAGTTTGTTTAAATGAGGGTATTACCCCACCATACCACGTAGCACTATTAGCCCAATCACCATCAGTAATAGTTTCAATAGGAGTTGTGTTGTCAGAAAATGTAATACTTTTAACGTAAATCTTACCTACTTCAACAGCATTTGAATTAGAGGAATTTCTAGCTCTTAGAAACCACTTATTATTTGTAGCTCCAGACCAACCATCTTTTTCAATATTAAAAATTATGGATTGAGCTGCACCAGTTGGATTATCAACATCATTAGCGTTCATGGAGATAGAAGTAAATTCTTGACCTGAAGATGTAGATACAAAAGCTAATTGATCATTTGCAGATACATTAACAAGTTCAACTGTTACTAATTTATGTGTGTCAGCATCTGTTGTATAATAAAATCCATTTGTTTTCATTTCTAGCTTTGCATTGTTGTTTGTACCATCAAGTGTCCAAGTAGCATACCCATCGTTATTCGTGACTGAAGATCCATTTGCCGCAGAAAGAGTTTGATAATCTGCATCTCCATCAAAAGTCAATTGAGAAATATCTTTTGAAGAGGATATAAATCTTACATCATCAAATGTTGTTGTGCCTGGATTAGTGGTGTTCGTACCAATCTGTATGGTAATATCGTCTTTAATACCACTGGTATTCCACTGTAATGAGGACCCCATATTAACTAAGTATGTTTTAAAATCGTTATCATTCGTCGAGATATCAATTGTTTTGTACAAATAACCAGAATCATCATCCTTATCAAATCTTACACGAAGCTTACCTCTATCAGAAGAATTTTGTATTCTAACAACTAAATATGGATAATTTTCTCCGACAATTCCTACCGTCGTTTTTATTCCATTGTAACCAGTGTTATTTGTTTTTAAAGTTAAGGTTGCATTAGTGCCATTATAAACTAAACTAGTTGCATTATCTCTTGACCAATCAGAGCTTGCGGCATCAAAGGTCCATTTGTATTTTGTAAAAGTGACATCATAAATATAAATATTACCTAAACCATCGTCGCTTGCGGATATTCCCGAGTTTGTATGATCTGCTCTAAATTGAATTGTAATGTTGTTAACAGGGTTTGTATTCCAATCTACATGATTATCTACTTTCACATAATAGGTTTTAAATTCTGTATCACTCGCCGAGATTTGAGTATCTGTAAATCTATTTGTACCGCTGGTATTATAAATAAATCTCATTAGTGTATTAGAAGTATTGTTTTTTATTTTGATGATTGCGAAATTAAAAGCAGTTCCATCCACGTTGGCATCACTTCTAGTTATTTGTGGATTTCCTGCCCCATTGATATCTAAAACAGAATACGTTGCTGAAGGGGTAACATTTGCATTTGTACCTGTACTCGCCCAACCATCATTGGAATTAGTAAAAGTCCAAGGTCCTTGTGCTAGCGAATTCTGAGTAAAAATAAACATTAGAAAAACTATGCCAATTGTGTAAATTTTTTTCATATTCAAAAATTATTTAATTAGTTTTAACTTAAAGTTGATTAAATCTCACCTCTACACTAACAAAGTTATTTTTATTCGTATTACTTGACTATGATATTTGTGTCAAACCCTATAGTTTTTGAAGCATACATTATGTAATTACAAAAAAAATGAAAATAGTAAAGAAAGTTTTTTTATTCTTTATATTGCTCTTTGATTGTTGGGCTACCTTCCAAGTAACCAAGTGATTTTAGAAATAAATCGCTTTGTAAAGTAGTATCTATAAAATATTTTATTGGTTTTTTTGCAAAAAATGCGTGCCCTACATCTTTATATAAAACTAGTTCACATTTACTGCCAACTGCTAACATTTTAGATTTATAATTCTCTACCGTTTTAATTGGTATAAATTTATCTTTTGTACCAATCAAAATAATTGTTGGCGGAGCATTTTTTGTAATATTATGTATGGGAGAAATTTCTTGATATCTATTTTTAAATCTCATATAACCAAAACCTCCCGGACCATTATCTACCACAGGATTTAACAATACTAAAGCATTTGGAACAGCACTACTTGTTACATCTTCTTTTGCGGTATCTAATCCTATTATATTACCACAAGCGGCAGCTAAATGACCTCCTGCAGAACCCCCTGCAGCTGCAATCATATCAGGATTTATGTTCATCTCTTTGGCGTGTTTTCTTATAAATCTGATTGAAGACTTCGCATCTTCTAAAGCATCAAAAGGTGTGGTATTGTGTATGTTTTTAATTCTATATTCTACACAAATTGCAATTAATCCTCTTGAAGCAAAATACATAGCTTGCCTTCTAAACATTTTATGATTTCCATTATTCCAGCCTCCGCCATGAAAAAAAACAATAGCGTTATAAATTTTATTCTTATTAAATTTTTGTGGTTTATATACGTGTAAATTTAAGCGAACTGTATCTATTCTTTTGTATTCAATTTTTTTAGAATTTATTTTTACAATTTTGTTTTGTGCAGAAAAATGTAATGAACTTATTAAAATAAAAAAGACAATAACACAACTCTTTATGCTAGAATACATCATTTTTTTAACGCTTTTTTAATTACATTATATGCCGGTGTCGGTTTAAAATTAGCGTCATATATTGAATGGAATTCGCCTACTTTACCTTTTTTAGTTCTTATACTTAAATCCCATAAATTAAGTGTAACTAATCCATTTTTTGCTTTATCCTTCAGAACTTTAATAAGTTTTTTATAAATTAAAGCTTGATTTTTATGTCCTTTTTTAAGTTCACTCGTGTCTTGTATAAAATAATCTAATTCTGTTACATGAAAACCTAATTTATGTTGATGAGCCCAATCAATTAAATTAGCCAATTTTTTTAATTCTTGATTTGGGTTTTCTGCTATTTCCTTTGTAGAATTAGCAAGTAGTATGTGCGCTTGCCAACCAATTGCATCTACCCTAAAACCTTTGGAACGAACATACAAGATTGTATTTTTAATTTTCTCCCACATTTGTGTTTGCATACCAGAATTCTGATTATAAACTAACTTAATATTAGGTGCTAATTTTGTTGCAATTTCAAAAGATTTTAAAATGTATAATGGATATCCGTTTTCATCTAATCCCAACTTTAACCATGGATTTTCCCATTTATTTGTTCCTTTTTTAGGCCCAAACCATTTTCCATTTGCTAAGACGGTTTCATTTACTACATCCATCCATTTTACTTGAGACACATCATTAAATCTCTTTGCAAAGGCGGTAATAAATTCAGTCATATTTGTATTTAATTCCTCGGCTGTCCTATGATCCTCTTTTGCCCATTTTGATGCTTGGGGACTTATAGGTCCGTGAAGTCTGACAATTAAATTATTTTTTTTTGAAAAGTCAATAAATTCGTCAATTTGTTCCCATCTCCAAACATTTGGACTTGGGTGAACCCTAGATTGTTTTGCAGCATTTGCAGGCGTTAAATACTTAAAATCCTTTAAAAAAAGAGTTTCTTTTTTCGTATTTAATTCATTATAATTTAATGTTGCTCCAACTAATATATCATTAGAGTAATTTATTTTTTTTCCCTCAATTTGTGCGCTTATATTAAGAACTGAAAATAAAAAAAGCATTAATAAAAATTGATTAAATAGTTTCATGAAATTAATTTTTATTATTTAATTCTTTTTGTTTTTTTCTTTCTAACTTATGAATTTCAGTAATTTCTTTTGTGCTAAATTTTTGATTTAGAATTTTTCTTGTTGCGTTAAAAGTAGCTTTATAAATAACCCCTTTCTCCTCATTTGACAAACCCTTACCTCTTGTTTTTTCAGAATTAGACGCATACTTATTATAAAGGGTTTCATTTAAGAAAGTTGCTTTATTATTGGATAAATTCATCTGTTTTGTGATAAATTCTGATACTTTATTAGCTCTGTTTTGTGCATATTTATTTTTTCTCGGAATATTTCTTTTTATTTCTACCACTTTTTTAGTGGTAATCTGAGAATTAAAATAGCGAGCTGCTAAGGTTTGAAATGTAGTTTTTATTTTTTGATAATCTCTGTCATCAATCTTATTTTCAATTTCGTTAAAGTCTAATTTGTAATCGTACAATTCTTCACCATGAATATCTTCTTTATAAATTGGCTCTGTACTTTTTTTATTTTTGATCCAAACAGTATATCTGTATTGTTTTGTTCTAAAACTATAGCCCATTTTAGGGCCTCTTGGATATTGACTAACTGCAAAAAGTTTTGAAGTATTTTTTTTACCATTAATTTGAGTATTTAAACTTACTCCGTCCAAATTTTTTGGTGTATTCAAGCCAGCCATTTCTGTTAAAGTAGGAAATAAATCTACAAATTCTGTTGGAGTATCAACCTTAAATCCCTTATGAACTTTAGGGTTGTAAATAATCAAAGGAGAGCGAGTTGCTTGTTCAAAATTAGAATGTTTGTTCCATAAGCTATGATCTCCTAAATGCCATCCATGATCTCCCCAAAGCACAATTATTGTGTTTTTATGTAATCCTTTTTCTTTTAACTTAGTAACAACCTTTCCTATTTGAGCATCAATATAACTTGTTGCTGCATAATAGCCATGAATCAATTTTCTTTGAAAATCTTTATCTAACTCAAGTAATCCTTGGCTATTAGATCTGTATTTGAGCTCAGGAGATTTATAACTGCGCATTTCACCAGATTTATGATAAGCAATATCAACTGCGTTTTTAGATTTCTTTTGATAAGAAGCTAACTTAATTTTATTCTCATCATACATATCCCAATATTTTTTTGGAGCTACAAAAGGCAAGTGAGGACGTTTAAAACCAACCGCTAAAAAGAAAGGTTTGGAAACGTCCATATTTTCTAAAAGTTCAATACTTCTATTTGCTATTGCTCCATCTACATATGCATCATCAGGCACATCAGCGTTTTCAAAAGGAGGTTTATAACGGCTTCGTACATATTCATTTGCATTTTTTTCACCTTTTCTTTTTGCCTCATTCATCAAAGCATACACTTTAGTTGTTATTTCTTTACTCTGATAAAATCCTAAAGCTGGTGATTTAAATCCTTTAGGATATTTAAAAGTACTTTCTTTGATATGAGGAACACTCCATGAAGGTTTGTCTTTGTCTTTATCTACACATCTTGGATCATAAATTTTACCTAACCCTATAGTTTGGTAACCATGATTTTTAAAATGTTCTGGTATTGTTAAAATATGTGGGTTAACATCCCTCATTTTTGTTTTTAAATCCCAAACCTTGGTGTAATCTGGTCTTTTTCCAGTTAAAACGCTCGCTCTTGATGGACCACAAATGGCTTGTTGCACATGGTTGTTTAGAAAAGTAGTTCCGTTTTTAGCTATTGCATCAATATTAGGTGTTATCGCAAAACTGTCTCCATAAACACCCATGGTTGGTTTCAAATCATCAACAGCTATAAATAAAATGTTCGGTTTTGTATAATTTTCATTCTGTTGAGAAAACAAAGTTTGAAAACCAACGATGCAAGTAAGTGTGAAAAGTAAAATTCTCATTATGTTTTTATTTTTTAATTATTGTCGAGCATGGAATCAATTGATTATTCGCGAAACAATTCAATACAAATTTAAGTTTCAATATTTTTGGTTTCTGATGTTTTTGAGGATAATCCTATAAATTTTGATGCAAATTTAATTTCAACTACCACTTTAGAATATTTAAAATTATGTGTACTAAATAAAAACGATTTTAAGGTTATCGGCTAACTTTACAATAATAGTTTAATACCCAAAAAAATTGGGGGTGAAATGATTTTTTGAAAGGGTAATATGACTTTTCTTTAAATAGTTAATGCTCATGATGAAAAGTACAGACGATACCTATGTTTTTAATTACGGCGTCGCGTTTATAAGAGGTACTTTATAATTTATCAAAAGTACTAGAATCCGTAAAATATTTTCTAAAACTTTTGATGAAAAATAACCACCTTAGTTGTTTAGTATGAAATTAGCGTCTTCAGATTTGCAACAATGCTGGTATAAGTTTAAGTAGATAAAGTGCTTTTAAAAAGTATTTTCTAAATATAATAAAATGTTATTTCGAGAATCAATATTGCTTCAAGTTTATTATTAATTGACCCATTTTTAATACGTCTTTAATCCATTTTAAAATACTTTTGAGCATATATAAATACACCTCGTAATTACATGTATAATCTAGGATTAGATATTGGTAGCTCTTCAATTAAAGCGGCTTTAGTAGAAATTTCTACAGGCAAAAGTTTAGGAGTTGTACAAGAACCAAAAGAAGAAATGGGCATGTTTGCTCAAAAAAATGGTTGGGCAGAACAAAAACCTAACGATTGGTGGCTGCATGTTTGTAATGCCATAAAGAATTTAAAGAAACATTATAACATAAGCAGAACCCAAATTGAAGGAATTGGTATTTCTTACCAAATGCATGGTTTGGTTTTAGTTGATAAAAACGGAAAAAACTTAAGAAAAAGTATTATTTGGTGTGATAGTAGAGCTGTAGAAATTGGTAACAAGGCTTTCGCAAACATTGGTAAAAAAAAATGTGCTGCACAACTATTAAATTCGCCTGCAAATTTCACTGCTTCAAAACTAAAATGGGTTAAAGAAAACGAACCTGACATATACAATCAAGCACATAAATTTATGTTGCCTGGAGATTATATTGCTTACAGGTTTTCAAACAAAATAAACACCACCATTTCTGGATTATCTGAAGGGATTTTTTGGGATTTTAAAAAAGATACAATTGCTGATTTTTTATTAGAAAATTATGGTATTGATAAAACACTTATACCAGAAATTGTAGACACATTTGGCGTGCAATCTTTAGTTGATGAAGAAGGAGAAAAAGAAAGCGGAATTGCTGCAGGAACTCCAATTTACTACAGGGCCGGAGATCAACCAAACAATGCTTTATCACTTAATGTTTTTAATCCTGGAGAGGTAGCTGCTACAGGCGGTACATCGGGTGTTGTTTATGCTGTTACAGATAGTTTATCTGCCAAAGAAAGTTCTAGAGTCAACAACTTTGCACACGTAAATTATCAAAAAGACTCTGCAACTAGAATTGGAAAACTTTTATGTATTAATGGTGCGGGAATTCAATATAGATGGCTGCTCAATAATTTAGCTGTAAACTCTTATGAAGAAATGAACAATTTAGCGTCAGAAATACCTGTTGGTTCGGATGGGGTTTGCTTAATTCCTTTTGGAAATGGTGCAGAGCGTATGCTAAATAATCAAGAAATAGGTACTAGAATTGTAAATCTAAACCTCAACAATCATCATAAAGGACATATGTGCAGAGCTGCTTTAGAAGGTATCGCTTTTTCATTTTTCTATGGAATGGAAATTTTAAAATCTGATGGCATAAATGCTAATGTGATAAGAGCTGGAAATGATAATTTATTTCGCTCGGAAATTTTTGCAAACACTGTAGCTACATTAATTCAGCAAGAAATAGAAATTTACAATACAACAGGCGCAATTGGTGCTGCTAGAGCCGCAAATCTTCACAAAGGTGATTTTGAATCTTTTGCAAAAACAATAATGGACAATGATCATGTAATGACGTTTATGCCTTTTAAAGACAAAACACCATATTTAATGGCATATAATAACTGGAAAAAAGAATTAGACTTGGTTTTAAATCATAAATAAAAAATAATTGGCTTACAGTCTGTATAAGTATAATACAACATTTCAAAAGTGAAATGCTAATGACAAAAAACTAAAAATAATGGCAAATAAGGAATATTTTAAGGGAATTAATAAAATTCAATTTGAAGGAAAAGAATCAGACAATCCTCTGGCATTTAAATATTACAATCCAGAACAAGTCGTTGCTGGAAAAAAAATGAAAGAATGGTTTAAATTCTCAATTGCCTATTGGCATTCTTTCTGCGGACAAGGATCTGATCCTTTTGGTCCAGGAACTCAAAATTTTGAGTGGGATAAGGCTTCTAACCCAATTCAAGCTGCAAAAGATAAAGCAGATGCAGCTTTTGAATTTATCAATAAAATGGGGTTTGATTATTTCTGTTTTCATGATTTCGATTTGATACAAGAAGCATCAACTTTATCAGAATCTGAAGCAAGGTTAAACACAATCACAGATTATATTAAAGGAAAACAGGCAGAAAATAATGTAAAATTATTATGGGGAACAGCCAACTGTTTTTCAAATCCACGTTATATGAATGGTGCTTCTACAAATCCTGATTTTAATGTGGTTGCAAGAGCAGGCGCTCAAGTAAAATTGGCATTAGATGCAACTATCAAATTAAATGGAGAAAACTATGTTTTTTGGGGAGGTAGAGAAGGTTATATGTCGCTATTAAACACAGATATGGGTCGTGAATTAGATCATATGGCTCAATTCTTAACAATGGCAAGAGATTATGCAAGGGCACAAGGTTTTAAAGGTACTTTTTTCATAGAACCAAAACCTATGGAACCAATGAAGCATCAATATGATTTCGATTCTGCAACAGCTATAGGTTTCTTAAAAGAATATGGTTTAGAAAAAGATTTTAAGATGAATATCGAAGTGAACCACGCAACTCTTGCACAGCACACAATGCAACATGAATTAGCAGTTGCTGCAAAAGCCGGAATGTTAGGAAGCATAGATGCAAATAGAGGAGATTACCAAAATGGATGGGATACAGATCAATTTCCAAACAACATTCAAGAAACTACAGAAGCGATGTTAGTGTTTATAGAAGCTGGTGGTTTACAAGGTGGAGGTGTTAATTTTGATGCAAAAATCCGAAGAAACTCTATAGACATAGATGATATTTTTCACGCACATATTGGCGGTGCAGATACCTTTGCTAGAGCTTTAATTACGGCTGATAAAATAATGCAATCATCTTCTTATAATGCATTGAGAGAAAAAAGGTACAGTTCTTTTGATGCTGGAAAAGGGAAAGATTTTGAAGTAGGAAAATTAGAATTGTCTGATTTATACAAAATAGCTCAAGAAAATGGAGAGTTAACTCTACAAAGTGGTAAGCAAGAATTGTTTGAAAATATCATAAATCAGTATATATAATAATTTTTCAATTGATTAAATTTTTTGTAGGATGGGCTTAGAGGAGAAAGAGTAAGTAAACAAATATAAAAATATTTAAAAATAGTTTAGAAAAGAACGAATGAAATTTTTTATTGATACAGCAAATTTAGGTGATATTGAAGAGGCAGAAGCTTTAGGCATTTTAGATGGTGTAACAACAAACCCATCTTTAATGGCTAAAGAAGGTATTACTGGTGCAGAAAATATTTTAAATCATTATAAAAAAATCTGTGACATTGTTACAGGTGATGTTTCCGCGGAGGTTATAGCTACAGATTTTGATGGAATGGTTAAAGAAGGAGAAGCTTTAGCAAATTTACATCCTCAAATTGTAGTAAAATTACCAATGATTGCAGATGGTATAAAAGCGTGTAAATACTTTTCTGATAACGGTATTAAAACAAATATAACATTGATTTTTTCTGTCGGTCAGGCATTATTAGCCGCTAAAGCAGGTGCCACTTATGTCTCACCTTTTTTAGGAAGATTAGATGATATTTCTACAGATGGTTTGAATTTAATAAAAGACATAAGACAAATTTATGATAATTATGGTTTTGAATCTCAAATTTTATCTGCCTCTGTGAGACACACAATACATGTTATTAATTGTGCCAAATTAGGTTCTGATGTTATGACTGGGCCTTTATCTTCAATTACAGGGTTATTAAAACATCCTTTAACAGATAGCGGTTTAGCTAAATTTTTAGAAGATTACAAAAAGGGAAATTAAAGAAGTTTAACATGGTTCATAAAAAATATATTGCGCTTTTTCTGCTTTTCACAACGTCCTTCTTCGGATGTCGAAATGCAGGAGATGAAAATATAATTGATGATGATGCTATTGATAATTCAACATTAATTACTTTAAAAACCAAAACAATTAATATTACACAAATTATAGAGGGTGTTGCTCAAGAGCGTTCCGTAATTATGCAAACTCCAGTTAACGTTGATACAAGTAAAGACTATCCAGTAGTTTTAGCATTTCATGGAAGAGGTGGCACAAATACAAGTTGGGTGAATAAACTTAATAAATTTACAAATGCAGGCAACTTTATTGGGATTTACCCGCAGGGGTTTTTAAAGTCTTGGAATTTAGGTACAGAACCTTCAAAAGCAGATGATGTAGCTTTTGTAAACCTAATTGTAGGAGAGTTAAAAAAATATAACAATTTGAATTTCGATAAAATGTACGCAATTGGTACCTCTAATGGTTCAGGAATGGTTAACACACTTGCCATTCAAACAGATCATTTTAAAGCAATTGCACCAATTGTATCGCAATTAATGGAAAGCACACCTCTGTTACCAGACACAAATCCTATTTCTATTTATCAAATAAATGGAGCAGCAGATTCTACAATACCCATTAATGGTGGTCCAAAATTAGGTCACGTTTTTTTAGATGCCTTAGAAAGTGCTAAATTATGGGCAAATAAGTTTAATTGCAGCCAAACTCCAAAAATTCAAAATTTAGGAAATAATACACTTTACATTTACAAAGATTGTTCAAAAAATAAAGAAGTAAGATATCTAAGAATTGAAGAAGGTGCGCATAATTTGCATTGGGAAAACCCTAATTTATTTGACGATATTTGGACATTTTTTCAACGTTTTTAAAGTTTCAGAATGTGTAAATTAAAATTACTTTTGTCGAAAATTATGATAATAAACATGGATAATCAGCAAAGACTATTCTAAAAAAGAAGCTCATTATTCTTTTAGTTAAGGTCCTTATAATTTAGAAGACTAACGAGAGATTTTTTAATTTACAGTATAAATAAATTTTATTTTTCTTGACTTGATACTGTTTTTGAAACAAGGATCTCTAGCTCTTTAAATTTAAAACTGCCATTACTTTTATATCCCTCTACAACAAAAGAAACTTCATGTAATTTACCTAATCGCATCCCTAAACTTTCCCAAGTATTAAAATGTTTAGTAATATCTATAAATCCTTTATTTCTTGTTTCTTTTCTAATGCTAAAATATTGTTTAAATGTAGCAGTACCGTTAATAGATGGTTTGTCTATTCTTGTTTTTTCGTACACATCGTATATACTACCATTTGCATTAAAAGTACCTTTTAAAATGGCATCCTTAGACTTCGAAGGTATCCAATTTCGCCAATCTTCAACAATATAATATTCAATTAAAGGATCAATTGTCCAGCCGTAAACAGATAAATAAGAATTTCCTTTACGCCCTTTAGCTGGATTATATTCACAATTAAAATTAGTTTTAAAAACACCTATTTCTTGATGGTTTTTTGTTTGATTATACGACAATCCACGACGTGCTAAATAATTTTCTACATCATTCCAATATCCACTAAAAGCAGCTCCTTTTTCAATAGTTATACAAGCTTTTCCTTGTGAATTTTGATTCCATAATTCGTACCTATAACCTTCTTGATTTCCTATTATTTGATCAGACTTTTTATCAATACAAAATGTTTGAGCGACAAAAGAAGTACTCATTAAAATGAAGAATAGTAATAATCCGTTAATTTTGTAGATGCTATATATTTTCATAATTTATTTTTATGTTGAAAATTGAGAGTTACATAACTTTACGAATTCTTATTTAAGATAAGGATCCAAAGTAATTATTGTGCCATCTTTATTGTAAGTAATTTCTGCAATTTTTACAGATCTTAAATGGGTAACACCTTTCGATAAAGAAGAGTCGTGATAAAATAAGTAAGTTTTATCATCAACTTTACAAACAGAATGATGTGATGTCCAACCAACAACAGGATTTAAAATTCTTCCTTTATAAGTAAAGGGTCCATAAGGACTGTCTCCAATTGCATAACAAATGTAGTGCGTATCACCCGTAGAATATGAAAAATAATATTTATCTTTTTCTTTATGCAACCAAGCTGCTTCAAAAAAACGACGATCATTATCACCGGCTAATAATAAGTTTCCTAGTTCATCAACAATTTCAATTCCCTTTGGTTTTTCTGCAAACTCCAATAAATCGTCTGTCATTTTTGCAACAATTGGCAACAAAGCAGGTTCATCATCTTTTGGTAAAAAAGCAGTTGGACTTTCTGGTTGTTCAGGATTAAAAGTTCCAGTTCTCCAACGTTGTAATTGCCCTCCCCAAAGACCTCCAAAATACATATAATAGCTACCATCATCATCTTTAAAAACAGCAGGATCTATAGAAAAACTATCTTTAATTGCGTTTGGCTGAGGTGTAAAAGGTCCTACTGGCGACGTACTTGTGGCTAAACCAATTCTAAAAATCCCTTCATAATCTTTTGCTGGAAAAAACAAATAATATGTTCCGTCTTTTTCATTGGCATCTGGCGCCCACATTTGCTGTTTTGCCCAAGCCACGTCATCTACATGCAAAGCAACTCCATTATCTACAGCATCACTATCAATAGAATCCATAGAAATTACATGATAATCTTCCATTGCAAAATGACTTCCTAAATCGTCAAAAGCTTCACCTGCATCTACATCATGAGACGGATAAATATAAATTTTACCATCAAATACATGTGCAGAGGGATCTGCCGTATAAATATGATTTATGATTGGTTTAGAAATTGCTCTTTTATTTAAATCATCAAAATTTATATGTTCTATACTTTCTTCTGGCATAACTTAATTATTTCTTCTTTCTTTTAATTCAGCTTCAATTTTTGTTTCCATTTTTTTATTTATTTCATAGAAAAACAACAAAACAACTCCTATTAAAAAAGGAATTGCAGGAAATATACTTACCAACATTTTTGTTCCTTGTATGGCTAATTCTGTTTGACCATTATCACTATTTGGAACGTAACCATAAGATCCTAATATTTTGGCGACTAAAGAGCTACCAATAGTTAAACCTAATTTTAAACCCACCATCATTGCAGAGAAAATAATAGCTGTTGCTCTACGTTTATTTTTCCATTCAGAATAATCTGCAACATCTGCAATCATAGCCCAAAGGAGCGGAATCGTAATTCCATAAAAAAATCCGTGAAAAACTTGTGCTAAAAACATAAGAGATACAGAGTCTGCAGAAAAGAAATAAAATGACACTATAAAAATTGTTGAGATAAATAAAAACACACCAAAAATATTTCTTTTACCATATTTATCGGCTAATCTTTTTGACAATCCAATACCAATTATCATAAAGATAATTCCACCAGCATTAAACAATCCAAATCCTGCTGATACTGGATCATTTCCGAAGAAATTGATATCTATGTTAGATAACATATCTAAAATTGGACTTATAAAATTTGTTAGTGTAGCTTTGTCTACAAAATTCTCGAAATAATATACATAAGAACCACCTTTCATAGCTAATGTTACAAATGATAATGTTGTTAAAAGCAACATTATAACCCAAGGTTTGTTCTTTACTAAATCTAATAAATCTTCTTTCACACTCGATTTTTGGTCTGGTTTTGGAACAATTCTTTCTTTGGTCGTAAAGAAAGTAATTAACAACATGATGGTTCCTATTAAAGCTAACCAAGTCATTACAATTTCAATACCTACTGCTTTATCTCCATCACCTGCAGAAATTATAATTGGTAACATAAATACTTGCACAAAAAACTGAGCAAACATAACTGCTACAAAACGATAAGAAGAAATACTGTTTCTTTCTTTCATATCACCAGTAATTACGCCACTTAAAGCAGAATATGGTAAATTACTTGCAGCATATAATAACAGTAATAAAGTGTAGGTTATTACTGCATAAATAACTTTTCCTTGATAAGCAAAGTTTGGTGTACTAAAAGCTAAAACAGAGATGAATCCTAAGGGGACTGCTGTAAATAAAATCCAAGGTCTAAATTTACCCCATTTTGAATCTGTTCTGTCTGCAATTGCCCCAACAATTGGATTAAATCCGAAAGCAGCAACCGTACCAACAATAAACATAATTGCTGTTGCATCATTTGCGTCTAAACCATAAATATCTGTATAGAAATAGGCTAGGTATGTCATTAAAGTTTGAAAAACAAGATTTGCAGCAAGGTCTCCTAAACTGTATCCAATTTTTTCTTTAACAGATAATTTTTGTGAATTGATATTCATCTTATTTTTGATTGAAATGTATTTAAGTAATCTTATTTTTTTAAATCTAAAATGCTTTGATACGCCTGTTTTGGTTGATAATTTCTATCAAATAAAAGCGGATAATTTGTACGCTCTTTAATGGGCCAATCATTTAACCAAGAGGTTTTATCTGTAACACCCCAAAAAGTAATTCTGCTTATTTTATCCTCATGTTTTAAGAATAATTCAAAGATATCTTCATAGCGCTTTGCTTGTTTCTGGAGCATAGAATCTGGTAACCTTTCTGGATAAGGATTCATTTTTGGATCTCCTATAAATTTATCGAAGTTTTGCTCTACTGCTGCTCCAACAACTTCCCAAGGATTTGGCAAAACAGAAATATCTAATTCTGTAAACATTAATTTAACACCTAAACCTGCATACGCAATGATACTTTTTTCAATTTCGTTTATAGATGGTGTGTTTAATTTCCAATGAGCCTGTATGCCAACTGCATTAATTTTAGCATTCTCTTTCTGAAGATTTTCAATTAATCTAAGTGCACCCTCGCGTTTTTTAGGATTGCACAGATTATAATCATTATAAGCTAATTCTGCATTTGGATCTCCTTTTTCTGCCAATTTAAAAGCATCTATAATATAGTTTTCTCCGAGTGTTTTTAGAAAGATAGATTCTCTTAAAGTTCCATCTTCATTTAATGCTTCGTTTACAACATCCCAAGTATCTATTTTTCCTTTATATCTTTTTACAATCGTATTTATATGATTGCTCACATAATTAGACATAATCGTTTTGTCGGTTACTTCGTTCATAAAATCTGCCAATTGCGAATGCCAAACTAGGGTGTGTCCTACAATATGCATATCATTATTAAGACCAAATTCTACGTATTTATCAGCTAGGTCAAACTCAAATTTATTAGGAGATGGTTGTAAAAACATCCATTTCAAAGCGTTTTCTGGCGTAATTGTGTTGTATTGATTTCTTACAATTGACAAAGAACGATTGTCTTTTTCAAGAATTTGATCTTCGCTAATTGCAGCACCTATAAAAAAATGATTTTTATAAGAATCGCTTAACGAAATTTGAGGTTCTTGTTGATTAGAATTATCATTTAATTTTCTTGAACACGAAGCGGAAACCATTAAAAGTGCAAAAATAAAAAGTGAAGTTTTAATTATTTTCATCATTAAAAATTGTCTTATAAAAACTACATTAGAAATCTATTTTTTAATTATAGCTCAAACAGTGTTTTGTTTTATAAAAATAGACTCAATTCAATCAAATCAATAGTAAAAAACGAGCAATAGCTGCTATTATTGAGGATTGAAGTTTAGCTTTTTATAAATTTTAATGAGTTTTGAGTTTTTGGAGCAAAAACTCTAAGGATATACAAACCTGGTTTTAATTGATGGATATCAATTTTATTAAAATGTAAATTTGTTTCTGTATTTTTAATTCTTATTTGTTCTTTTCCGAGAACATCAAAAATGGAAATAGAATTAGCTGATTCTACTCCTCTTATCGTTAAAATATTAGAAGCTGGATTTGGATATAATGTAATTTGATTTTCAAACCCCTTGAATTCATTGACAGATAATGGACTTACGTATTCAAGAGCTCCAACATCCGTAGTATTTAAATTTCTAGAGTAGTTTGCAAAATCATAAGCAGGTGTATACAAATATCCTGTTAGATCTCCGGGTAACCTTAGTATATTAGATTCAGAAATACCTGAATCTCTTGCAGGACTCGCAGCAGACAAATTAAAATCTAAATTATTAACATCTGTAAACTCCGGGTTGGCTTCTATCATACTTGTTAAACCACCAGCGTTAGAATTACCATTAAAAAGAATATTATTTTTTCCTTTAATATTTTGTGTTGCACCAAAAACACGATAACAGTAATCTGTGGTATATCGTACCCAACTTATATTGTTGTACATTCTAACTTCTTTAGAATTGTTTACGGTAATTCCACCTGCAGCTTGTCTACCCTCAGTTAGCGGTGTTGCCCCGTTATTATAAATCGTATTATTCACTACAATTGCGTAATCAGACTTATGCACAACTAAACCATTTATTCCATTTCCATAAGCAATATTGTTGGCAAAATAAAAGTATCCTTGATATTGTCCATTAGGATTTTCGTCATTACCACCTGAACCTCTGTCGTTATTTCTTGTGATATAACAACCAGAACCATCTATAATCTTGGGATAATCTTGACATCCATAAGCAGAAGAATTTGAAGAACAATCGTAATTATGATTAAAATAATGAATTTTGTTTTCGTTATTAAACACTTTGTTTTTTGTAATTCGCATTTTAACTTTAGCACCAGAATCTATAGATTTAGATTGTGCTAAAACAATTGCACTAGAGCCAGAGGAGGTATAAATAGTACAATTTGAAACTTCGTTATTTGTAATTGTAGCATAGTCAGAATTGTTTATCCTAATTCCAGATCCAGGACAATCGTACACTTTATTACTGTGTAAAATAATGTGATGACCTCCACTTGAAGCCCAAACAGTAATTCCTCTTCCTTTGTAATAATTATTCTGAATTAAACGATAACTGTTCGCTTCATTATAGGTTATTTGCTGATTTGGTCCTTGGATTTCGAAACCAGCAATTTCTAAAAATTTACCTGTTCCACATACAAAACCTCCTGAACCATCAAACTCTAACTTAGGTTTATGATTAGGGTAATTTTTAATAACTAAAGGTCCATTTAATGTACCTGCTTTATTAATATTTACAATTGGACCATTGTTTTTGTTACCATTTCCGAAACCATTATTTCTGTAAGTTCCATTCATTACGTATATAATATCACCCGGATTCCAAGCATTATCTATTGCATGATTTATGGTTTTAAAAGGGCTGTTTATATTGTTTCCCGGGTTTGAATTAGAGCCATTTACACTCACATACCATTTGTTTACATTACCATTTTTCAGGACAAATTCATCAATAAAATAAACTCCTTTTTCTTTAAAATTGATTTTAATTTTCCCTGTTGATGATGTAATATTTGAGGTAAATGAAAAAGTAAAATACGTCCATTCATCTAAAACTGTATTGCCTACTTTAGAGACTATTTCTGTTGCATTATTCATTAAAGAAATAGAAAACTCATTATTTACAGTTCCTTTTAAATAAAAAGAAGCTGTATAAATTAAACCAGAATTAAGAGAAAAATTTGTTGAATTCGTTAATGTAACATCATCAGCATTTGATGCTGTAATTTCTGTTTTTAAAGAAGTTGTTCCAAAATAAGATTCGCTTGTAATAGCCTCAAAATTTCCACTTCCATTCGTAGTAGTTATCCAAGAATTTAACGGACTAACATTGTCAAAACTTCCAATTCCAGATAATAAATCTTGAGCATGAAATGAATTAAGACACCACAAGAAAACAACAAAAAGATGTATATTTCTAATCATTTAAATAAATAAATTTTGGTTTAAAGTTTTATAAAACAAAAAGACACTCAAATACATTGAGTGCCTCTATTTATCTTTTTCAATTACTTTTTAATAATTTTTTTGGTAGCTACTTTTGCATTCTCTTGGTAGACTTTTAAAATATAAATTCCTTTTGATAAGGTCGAAATATCTACTGTATTCGATTTTACATTTTGAACACTACTTTTTTGACCTAAAACATTAAATATTTCAACTTTTTCAATTTTTAAAGGAGATAAAATTTTAAAAGAATTAATTACAGGATTTGGATAAATAGAAATACCTAAATCTTCTTTCTGAATATCGACAGTACTTAACACTTCATCAACAAATAAAATTTGCTGAATTTGAATTGAAGCAGCAGAGGCAATTGCGCCATCTCCCGGGTTTTCAATTAATTGTAACCACCAGTTTTTTTGAACCCCTGTCCAGTTTGCAGCCAATTTTAAATCTAGTTTAATTGTTTGTGGATTTGGATCATTAGCATTCATTTCTTTTGAAACAAATTCACTTGACCCTGAAGGTGAAACAAAGCTTAATCTATTTTTTGGAGAATTATTAATTAATGTAATTTCTACCCCTTTAAAAGCATCAGCATCTACACTGTATATTCCTGATTGTTCAAATTTTGGATACTCACTTGCATCCGTAATTTCTAAATTAATTTCACCTGCAACTGGTTGTGATAATGTTACACCATTTGCACCAGAAAAACCTTCTGCATCTGCAGTATCATTAAAAGAAAAATCATTTCTAGGGCTTGATGGTATAGATTCTAAAAATTCAATTTTTTCAATAATTAAATCTCCTGCAGTACTTGCAATATTTAAACCTCCATTTGTAGCAGTTGTTAACACTATTGATAGATGATCCATATCTGAATCTGTATCATCATTGCTTGCTGCATTATAATTAACCCATTCTGGATTTGTTAAATTAAAATAATATGTTTCTGAAGCTGTAGAAGTAATAATATCTAAATTTGTATATCTAGTGTTTGCGCTACTTGCACTTGACGGATCTGTACCGGAATCTCCTTTAAAGTGTAAAGTTCTTAATCTTTTAACTTCAGATGAATTATTGATAACTGTAAAAGCAATTATTTTGTATTTGCTGGCATCAATATTAGCATTTGCCTGTTTTAATTTAGGAGTTTTATTTCCAGCATCCGTCCATGAAATTGCTAAACCGTCAGCAACAATTGTTGCTGCTTGTGCACCTCCGGCTTTCACCCATCCTAGTGGATCTTGCGCAGTTTTAAAGTCAAAAGTAACTTGAGAAAAAGCGCTAAGAGTTAACATAAATGTTAATAAATTAATAAAGTAGTTTTTTTTCATAATATTGGTAATTTTGGTTTAAAATATATTTGAATTACAATTTAATTAGTAAAACTAAAATAACTACAAAATTAAGATTTGAACTAAAAGAATTGGGTCAAAGACTATAAATTTTGAGGAAATATTGTGAGGTTTTAAATACAAAACCCTCATAATCAACAATATATGTAAATAAACCCAATCAGTAAACTAAAAGAATATTGATTGGGCTTTTATAAAAATGGGGGATTTTATTATTATTTTTGAAAAGGATCTTTGGTAACTTCTGCACGCTTGATTCTTAATTTCTCTTTGTATTTTGACACAATTTTAGCACTTCTTTTCATTTTAGATAAATCTGTATTTTGTCTTATATCTATATGATTATCATATAACATGTTGCCCAAATATTTATCGCCTTCAATAAATTCTGTATAAGAATAATCTTTGTCAATGACAGCTTCTCCATGTTTATAACGAGTGTACACTTCAGTTTTAATTTCTTTTGTTGGGTCTAGTAAAACTGGTACTAAACTTTTACCTTGAAGATAAGTGGGTGCTTTTAAATTTGTCAATTCACATAAAGTAGGATAAACATCTACCAACTCTGTAAACGATTGTGTGGTTTTATTTTTAGCATAATCTGGAGAAGATATTATAAATGGAATTTTAACAGCTTCATTAAAAGTACTGTGCTTGCACCAAAAGCCATGTTCACCTAAAAAGTATCCATGATCACTCCACAACACAATTGTAGTATTTTCTCGTAAACCTAAATCATCTAAACCTTTAATTAACTCTCCAATTAAAGCATCCATATAAGTAACACTTGCGTAATAACCATGAATTAAATTACGTGCTAAATCATCATCTAATTTACCTTCTAAAGGCATATCTAAATAATTTTTTCTCATTTCTGCAGAGTTATGTTGCGCATGAATTGCAATTTTTTGAACATTTTTCGGATGATAAACATTATCTGCCAATTCAATTTCATCATGCTTATACATATCCCAATATTTTTTTGGCTGAATAAACGGTAAATGCGGTGAAACATAACCAATCGCCATAAAAAAAGGTTTGTTTTGATCTTTTAATTCTCTCATTTTATTGATGGCATTTTTAGTAATTTTTCCATCATTATATGCATAATCATCTACATCTGGATATTCAAAAGCAGGTTGTTTTTTTCCATATTCACCTCTCTCCGCATTATTAATTCTTTCTATCGAAGCAGGATCTTGAAAATCGCTCTGAATTTGACCATTATCTTTTTCTGACCAATATTCCTGAAAATCGTCTTTATGATGATATATTTTACCATAAGAAATGGTTTCATAACCATTCTCTTGAAAAATTTGATTTAATGGTTTTGCGTTCGGAGTATCTTTTGATGCTCTTGAAGAAAAATCATTAAAACGAGTTTCACTTGGTCTAATTCCTGTCATAATACTAGCTCTACTTGCGCCACAAACAGCAATATTTGTATAAGCTTGATTAAATTGCAAACCTTCAAAAGCCAGTTTATCTATGTTTGGAGTAATCATTTTAAGTTCTCCATAAGAATTAATTTTTGTTCTTAAATCATCAATAGAAATAAATAAAACATTGTGTTTTCCATTTTTTTCTGATGTTTTTTGAGCATTTTTTTTTGTTTCATTTGTTTTACAACTGACAAGAGTAACTGCTAAAAAAAGTATAAAAATTAATATTTTTTTAAAACTATTCATATTTTAATTTGGATTTAACGAGGTTATTTCTGACGCCTTAAAACCAATTCTTATGGCTCTGGCAACAATTTTTTGATTTCTATTTATTTTAATTGGTTCATGATATAATTGCCAATTTCTTGTACCTATATTTTCACCTGTTTGATATCCTATTGACGCGCCTTCTGTTTTGCAGTCTAATTCTAACATTCCTCTTTTATTTTGAATAAAAAGTACATTTTTAGTTATCGGTTGTATCATTTCTGGCCAAAACATTTCTATTAAATCATGTTCTGGAATAAAGCCTCTGTCACCAATTTCTAATTGCCAAGCTGCCAATGCTTTTCTATATTTTGATAAATGCTTTGCATATTTGGGATCGCCTGCAAGATTATGTACTTCATAAGGATCATTTTCTAAGTCGTACAATTCCTCTCTTGGTTTGGTTTCCATAAACATATAAGCAGCAGCACCTTTTAATTTTTTTTGACGATTTAACTCAATAAGTCTCGCATTCATTGTAATTTGTTCTCTATATTTATTTCTATAAATTAAAGGTAATTGAGGTAAAAAATTTTTAATGTATACAAATCGTCCATCCAAAACAGAGCGCTGCATATCCGTTGTTTCATCAAATCTATCTGCAGTTCCAAAAGCATATTTTCTAGGAGCTTGCTCAAAGTTTCCTGCAAATGCTTTTCCATCATAATGTTTTGGTGGTTTTATATTTAAGAGCGATAAAACTGTTGGCCCTAAATCCATCAAAGAGACAATTCTATTATCTACTTTACCTGCCATTTTTTTATCAGGATAACGCACAATTAATGGAACATTCAAACCAGTATTGCCTACAGCTCTTTTTTGCCGTAAAAGGTTTCCTCCATGATCGCTCCAAAACATAATAATGGTATTTTCTAATAAATCGTCTTTTTTAAGTTGCTCTATGATTATTCCAACTTGCCGATCCATTTCTTCTATATTAGAATATTTACGAGCTATATCTTGTCTTACTTCTGGTATATCTGCAAAATATGCGGGTACAATTATATCCTTTGGTTTTATTGTTAGTGGTTTGTCTTTTCTTTGCCAGATTCTAGATTCGTGTGTTACTAAAAAATTTCTAACATAAAAAAATGGTTTTCCTTTGGGAGCATTTCTGTAACTTACGTTGCTAGAAACTTCATCCCAAGCCGTAAAAGGTGCGTTAAATTGATAATCACACTTAAAATTATTAGCAGCATAATATCCTTTTTTTCGAAGAATTTCTGTAAAAGGTTTTACATAAGTTGGTGGTACAACTTCGTACTCTGGAATATTTCTTCCTGTTAAATCCTTAACACCAATATAAGTTTTGTGCGTAACTTCTTCTGGTGTTTTGTAATTATGATAATTACCAGTTCTCATATTATGAGCACCTAATTTTGCAGAATAAACTCCTGTAATTATCGAAAATCTACTTGGAGCACAAACACCAACTGTAGCATAAGCATTTGTATACCTGACACCCTCTTTAGCTAGTTTATCTAGATTTGGTGTTTTAATTACTTTATTGCCATAAGAACCTAAAATTGGTCCCATATCTTCAGTACTTAACCAGACAATATTTAAGGGTTTTTTAGATTTGTTTTGTGACTTACAATTGATGGACAGCACACAACACAGAAGAATGATTATTTGGTTTATTTTCATAAGTTTAATAATGTAATTTTATAAAATCTTTGTCTTGTAATTTGCCTCGTAAATTTTGTGGAACTTTAGTCCATTTTGTATTTTTATCTAGAGGATGTAAAGTAGGTTTTAACAAGGGCATTTTATGAGTTATTAAAAAATCATTTTGCAATACCATCCACGTTGCTAACGTTTTTGATAATGCTGCTTTTTGCTTTTGGTATTTTGTGTTTTTTGCTAAATTCTTTTTTTGATAAGGATCATTTTTTAAGTCGTACAATTCTACAAAAGGAATTTTAGCGTAGTAATTAGCCCCCATTTTAATAAATTGATTCACAATCTCATTATCACCTAAATTAGTTTCTACAACTTCTTTTGCATTAAAGTTTTTTATCAATTTAAAACGCTCTCCTCTTACCATTCTTGAGGGAAAAACTTTACCATTTCTAATATTTTGCTTTGTAGCAACGCCGTAGATGTATTTATTCACTTTAGATTTATCTCCTTTTAACGTTTTTAAAAAGCTTTTGCCGTCGATTTCTTTTGGGATTTTTGTATTCGATATTTCTAAAAACGTAGGCAGAACATCTACAAAAGAAAGCAACGCATTTGAAGTAGAATTTGGTTTTACAAAACCTGGCCATCTAACAATAAAAGGCACTTTTAACCCCTGTTCTTTTAAACCCCATTTTCCAGAAATTCCATGATCTGAAGCATAAATAAACATCGAGTTATCTTTCAATCCATAATCATTAACCATTTTAAGAATTTTACCTAATTGAATATTATCGTCTTCTATATTTTGATAATATCCCGGTTTATGGTTTCCAACTTTTCCATTATCGTAAGGCAATTTGTAAATGTCTTTTTTGGTATAATTTTTTGTTTTGGGATAAGGTCCATGAGGATAGTCTGAAGTAATAAAAATGCAGAAAAGTTTTTTAGTTGTTTTTAAATAATTATCAATTTTATCTAAAGGTAAATATCGATGATCTATATTTTCAAAATAGTGAGTCCAATTAAAAACATTGTTTGGTTTTACATGACTTTTTCCTGCTAAAACCACCTCATAACCTGCTTCTTTTAAAAGGGTTGCCACACTTTTAATTTGCGGTTTTACTCCTATATGATTTGCCATACATCCGTTTTTTACAGGATAAATCCCTGTAAATATTTGAGAACGAGCAGGAGCGCAAATAGCTTGAGCAGCATAGAAATTTGTGAATTTCATTCCTTGAGCTGCTAGTTTATCTACATGAAACGTACTTACCTTTGGGTTGCCATAAACACCATAATCTAACTGATCTTGATCATCTGCCAAATAAAAAATAAAGTTTGGCTTTTGTTTTAGTTCTAAAGCATTATCGCTTTGTGCTATTACACTTTTACAAGCTATTAAAACTACTAATGAAAATAGTAAGAATGTATTTTTATATAATTTCATAAACTATTATTGTTTAATAAATTTGAGATTTGATAACTGTTTGGTGTTTTTCGAATAGGAAGATACAATATAAACTCCTCTCTTTAAAAAACGAGTATTAATGGTTGTATTATCTATTTTGTTGTACTCTTTTTGAAGCAATTGTTGCCCTTTAAGATTATAAAGTGTTACTAGGTAAGCATCAACTATGTTAAATTTTATTTGAAGACAATTTTTTATGGGATTCTCAGAAATTGAGAATAGATTAGAATTCTTAACAGTATTCAAATCAGAGAGCCCTAGCACACTACAATTATAATGTAGGGAAATATAATCATTCGTCGTCAAAGTACCTTCCAGTTCACTTGAGACTGTATTCCATTGAGAATTTTTATCTAATGGGTGTAAAGTAGGACAAAGTAAAGGCATTTTATGAGTTAGCAAGAAATCATTTTGATCTTGCATCCAAGCTTCTAATGCTGTTGCTAATTCTTCTTTTTTATTTTCATACGTTGAGTTTAAAATTAGATTGTCATTTTCATAAGGATCTGCATTTAGGTCATAAAGTTCTTCATAGGGAACTGATGGAAAACGATTAGCTCCTATCTCAATAAAAGCATTGACATTAGAATTTGCTCCGTAATTAGATTCTACTAAATCAACTGAATTGTAGTTGCGAATAAATTTAAACTGCTGACCTCTAATCATACGTGAAGGGAAAACAGCACATTTTTGAATATTTTGTCTTGTAGAAATTCCGTAAATATATTTATGAACAATCTCTATTTCTCCTTTTAAGGTGTTATAAAAGCTTTTTCCATCCATTTCTTCAGGTATATTAACATCAATAATATCTAAAAATGTTGGTAACAAATCTATCAAAGAGATTAATGTTTCTGAAGTTGATTGAGGAACAATATTACCTGGCCATCTAATTACGAGAGGTACTCTTAACCCAGGTTCAGAAACACCATATTTTCCCGTAATTCCATGATCTGAACTATAAGCAAAAAGTGTATTATCTTTAAAACCATGATTATCGACCATTTCAAGAACTTGCTCTAATTGCATATTATCATCCTTGATATTTTGATAATATCCTGGTTTCCAATTAGCAACCCAAGTGCCATTGTAAGGTAATTGATAAATATCTTCTTTGGTATAATTAGTATCACTTGGATAAGGTCCATGAGGTAAATCTGAAGCAATAATTAAACAAAAAGGTTTGTTTACATTTTCTAAATAAGTGTCAATAGATACTAAAGGCAAGTAACGTTGGTTTATAGGTGGAAAATATTTAGACCAACTGAAAACGGATGATGGTTTTACATGACTTTTCCCTGCTAAAACAACCTCATAAACAGCTGATTTTAAATAATCTACAATACTTAAAACATCTGACTTTACCGGCAAATGATTTGCCATACAGCCATTTTCCATTGCATATAATCCTGTAAATATTTGAGATCTACTAGAAGCACAAATTGCTTGTCCTGCATATACTTTTTTAAATAACATTCCTTCAGAAGCGAGTTTATCCACTGCCGGAGCATGTGCTTTTGGATTTCCATAAGCACCATAATCTAATTGATCTTGGTCATCTGCCAAATAAAAAATAAAGTTTGGTTTATTTGTTTCTTGTGCATCAGTAATCTGAAAAAAGACTAAGAAGAGTATTAAGAATGATAGCCTTTGAAATTTCATAGTTTTTAAATTATTGTTTTAGAAATTTCATAGTTGTAAATTCATCTTTGTTTTTGGTATAAATTTTTATAAAATAAATACCTGATGAAAGTGAACTCACGTCAATAGTTTGTTTTAAATTTTGAATTGATTTCGTTTTTAAAACTTGTTTACCATCAACTTGATATATAGCAATCCTATAATTTTCAATTTTAGGAAAATGTAATGAGAAACTATTATTCGTTGGATTTGGAAAAAGAGTAATTACTTTTTTATCTATTTTATTTTCATCAATTTTTAATTGTGTTTTATCTATTTCGTATACAAATGTATGAAGAGATAATGCATCTACATTTACACTGGTAAATTCATTGTCAGTTGTAAAAGAAACATCATTTTGTAAAGTGAAATTATGGCTGCTATCATCTGAAGTTATATAATGCTTTATAGCTATTGTTCCTTTTGGAATTTGAAGAGTAAAATCTTGTGAAGCACCTTCATTAAAAACTTGCAAGACAATTTTATCTTCATTTGGAGATATAAATGCACCAACCATAACATCATCTTGTGCATTTTCTGTTTTAATTACTTTATATCCCTTTTTTACAAGGTTGGTAAAATGTTTAAATGTGTGGTATCTTTTTGGTAAGATAATTTCGCCATTTGTCCTCCAAACAACAAGACTAGAGTAACCATTATCATCTTCTTCTTCATAAAAAAGATGCATCATATATGCTGTCATACCTCCTTCATTAAAACCTCTTAACATCCATTTAATATAGTTTGCGGCATCAAGCATAGAAATGTCTTCGCTTTTTAAATTAGCAGATTCAGTAACCCAAACAGGTTTTGAAGATGCAGCTGTTTTTAAAGCATTCCAATTTGTATTATGATTTGGGTCTGCATAGGTGTGAGTTGCAACGACATCTACTGCCAATTTTACAATTGGATCGGCAAACATCGTATTGATGTAATTTGTAGCAGATCTATTGGAATTATTTACATCATAAACTCTATAATTTTCTGGCGAAAGTATTTTTATATAATTTAAAGAAGCACTATTTAAACGAGTATCTAGATTTTTTATTATACTATTTAATTCTGAAGGAGTTGTGTTCATAGATTCATAACTAACCTCATAATCTGGTTCATTTGTAGGAGAAATTGCAGTAACATCAATGTTGTATCTAGATTTCATTCCTTGTAAAAACGCAATAAGAAACTCACTATATTCATTTTCTCCACCAGAAATTAAAGTACCTCCGTCATTGTGTTTTCCATTTGTTTTTAACCAAGCAGGAGCAGAATTACAGTTGCCAATTACATGATCAAAACCATTTTTACTCAAACTAAAAGCATTGTTTAAAGCTTCACCAACAAATCGAGTTTTATTGTCATTTGGGTTGCTGTCATAACGAGTCCAATCTAGCTTTGAAGCATCTAAATCGAAAGGATTATTGTTGTCATTTTCTGGTTCTAAATCATGATACACAAAAAAGCGAATCATATTTACCTCTAAATCTCTAAAACAATAGGATTCTATTTGTTCTCTAACAGAATTATTTAGCGCATATAAATGCTCTGTTCTTCTCTTTATCCCAGCACCAAAACCTTCTATTGTTTGATAGGTTTCAGAAGGCTCCATACTTATTAAATCTCCTGGTACAACAGAAACTTCATCTAAGAAATAAGTAACTCCTGCTTGCATATACCAAAATTTAATTTTGTTTGAATCTGCATTAAAAGGTGCAGTAAATGTGTGTGAATGTTTTTGCCAAGTATCTGTAATCCAAATATTTTGACCTTGATAACTATCAGCTATTTCTGAACTAAAAACAAGTTTCATTTGTCTTGAGGAAGCTCCTTCTATTTTGGCATAAAAAGAAACTGTATATTTTTTACCTGCTTGTACTTGAAAACCAAAATCACTTTTTGTACTAACATCATAATTATTTGTACCTAATGAAATTATCTCGCTTTTTAAAGCTTTTGTACTTCCAGCAATTAAATTTTCTGTTGCAATAGAAAAATTAACATTACCTCCATTATTTGCTTGATTTGTCCATTGAATAAAATTGGAACCATTAGTAATTTCGAAAGCACCATTTTCTAACGGTAATTGATTTTGTGCGCTTATAAACACACAATTTGCGAAAATAATTACCAAAAAGATTTTTAGACACCTCATTTTTAATTTTCTAATTTTTAATTAATCAAATTTACATTTTGACGTTTTTAAACAATATTATTTTTGAGGCAAAGCATATTATTTTTGAAGCTAAAATGTTATGAATTTAAAAACCATAGCTTTTAAAGGCTATGGTTTTATAAGATTTAACAATAAAATCAATTACTACTCATTAATTAATTCATTCGTATTTATTTCTGACTGTGGAATTGGTAAATTCATTACTTGTGAAGGATCAGTATTTAAAAGAATATCAACACTAGCCTTGAAACCTGGGCTACTATTACTATTATGAGGTAAAATAGTATTATTTAGGAAATAATCAAATCCACGTCTTCTATTATTGTGAGAGTCTTCACCTTCGCCAATTAATTCAAAACGATATTCATTCATGATGGCATCTCTAAACTCTTCTTGAGCGCCCAAATAACCTGCATGAGGCGAAACACCAACTCTACTTAAAACTTCTGTAACATACCCTAATTGTTGACCATTTTGCAACTCATTAGAAATTTCAGCCAACATTAGAAGTAAATCAGCATATCTATACACAATTATATTTTGACTGTTGTATTGGTTACTATGTGTCTTGTCTTTTTCTGCAAATTTAAATAGAAAAGGATGCGCTGCTCTTACAATTGGACGATTTGGATTCGCTGGATATGTTCGTTGAGGTCTTCCGTTTTTTGCATGTGTATAATCGTAAAGGTATGTTGCCTCTATTCTAGGATCAGTTGGATAGGTATCTCTGTGAATCTCAAATACATCTGCATGAACTCTGAACCATCCAAAATTTTGTGATACCTTGTAGTTATTTGGTGTAAAATTCCTTCCCATTTGAGAATTTGAGGCATCTTGACTAATTTGCAATTCAAAAATAGATTCTGATGAGTTTTCGTTTGTATCTGTAAATAAACTGCTGTAGTCAGAAACTAATGAATATTGTCCGTAGACTTTCATTGCTTCGTCATATGCCATTTGCCAATACTCCATTTCTGTTAAAGCTCCATTTCTTAAGTCTGGATTTGTTGCTAGTGTCATATATAATTTTGCCAATAGCATATTCGCAGCGTATTGTTTTGGATAGCCTATACCTTTTGCGCCATTCATTAAACTAGCAGCCATTTTGGCATCACTAATAACTTGCGCATAAATTTCTTTTGATGGAGATTTTCCTTTATTTAAATTTTTATCATCGGCAATTTCTGTCCATAAAGGGATGTCTGTAAAAAGACGCGTTAAATCAAAGTATGCAAATGCACGAGCAAAATAGGCTTGCCCCAAGATATCACTAAAAAGTAATTCATCACTTGTACTGGGGTTTTCAACTACTGTAATATTTTTAATTGCTGCATTTGACTGAACAATAACTGCATATAAACCTTTCCAAAGCAATTCAGAATCTTGATCTTGAATTGGTTTCAATGCCATTAGGTTGGCGTTGTGAGGACTGTTAGCAACATTAGCACCCCTTTGAAGTTGTCTGTGGGTGATGAACAGTCCTGAAAAACCATTATTAACCCAATAACGTCTTTCCATTGAGTCATAGGTTGTCAATTTTTGGTATATGCCATCTAATGCAGCAGCAGCGCTTTGTGGATTGTCATAAAGCGTGGAATCTAAAAATATTGGGCTCTCATCTAAGTTACATGAACTTGATAAAAAACCAAAAATAAATACTAAAATAAAGTTTAATTTTTTCATGTGTTTGTGTTTTTTGTTTTTGTAGTTCAGTAGTTCTTAGAAATTAATATTTAATCCTAATAAAAAAGTTTTAGCATTTGGGGCGCCGTTCCAATCTACTCCATTAATAAGTCCGGTATACATGAAACTTGAAATTTCAGGATTGTATCCACTGTAATTGGTCCATGTTGCTAAATTTTGACCTGCAATATATACATTGACACGATCGAACGTTGAGCTGTTTTCTACAGGAATGTCGTATCCTATAGTTACGTTATTTAATCTTAAATAACTACCGTCTTCAATAATACGATCTGAAATTCCTATTATTTGGTTAGGAATCTCAGCGTAGCCTAATCTTGGATATAGGTTCGTTTGAGCATCTGGCCTCCATGCATTGTTGTATGCATTAGGGCTAATGTTGTTTTGTAATCCCTCTGCACTATTCAATTTAATTAAATTTCCGTTCGCAACATCATTTCCATAAACTCCATTAAAGAGGAAGTTGGCGGTAAGACGTTTTAATTTAAAATTTAGGTTAAAACCATATACAAAGTCAGGATTTGGATTTCCTATAAAGGTCCTATCTAAAATATCGATAGCTCCATCCTCATTTTGATCCACGAATCTAACATCCCCAGCAACAGCACCTGCAACAAGATCTGTATCCTCTGTTTGATATATTCCATTGCTTTCTAATCCGTAAAAAAGACCTGCTTCTTCACCTTCAATGAATACATTCGCAGGGGTTCTAAAATACTGACCTCTACTGATCTGATTACCAAAATAAAATGAGCGATTTTCTGCAACTCCATCGATGTAAAAATCTTTTAAAGGAATTCCTAAAGCTTCAATTTTTGTTTTATTAAAGGAAATATTTCCTCCAATATTAATTTCGAAATCATCAGTAGAAACCGGAGTAATATTCAACGCAAGCTCCAAACCTTTGTTAGAAATACTTCCTCTATTTATAAGAATATTACTAAATCCTGAAGATGTTGGAATCGGACTATTTTGCAATAAATCTTTGGTTGTTTTGTCGTATACGTCAATACTACCTGAGATTCTATTATTTTTACTTTCAAAATCGATTCCTAGATTAACTTGTTCAGTTGTTTCCCAGGTTAAATTAGGGTTTGCAATGTTATTAAGTGTCATGGGCACACTAGTTCCATTTCCTGGTGTTCCGTATAGTTGTCCGTTGATCCCATAATCAGACAATGTTCCATAAGCTCTAATACCATGGTTTCCTATTTGTCCCCAACCTGCTCTTAGTTTTAAATCTTCAAAAATATTTAAGTTTTTAATAAAACTTTCATTATCAAGTCTCCACGCCAATGCAAATGATGGAAAGAAACCATACCTATTGTTTTCTGAGAATTTAGAAACACCATCTCTACGAAACGATGCTGTAAGGATATATTTATTATTAAAGGTGTAGTTTATACGACCCAATAAAGAGAAAATTTGTTGGTCAGCTTTTAAATATCGTAACGGTTGCGTGATTACGGATGCCAGAAAAGGTTGTTGCGTTGTAAGTTCGGTTGTTACAAAATTTTCAACTGCATAAATACTATTCTCTACATTTCTTACATCATACGTTATACCAGCAGTAGCATTTATTCTATGCTTCTTATTAAAAGTTCTATTGAATCTTAAAAAATTATTAATTTGATAAGATGTCGCATTTAAAGTAGATATTTGTAATGCTCCATTTGCGTTATTACCTTGAAATGTTGTCAGGCCAAAAAAACGTCTTCTGTCTTTAGTTCTAATATTACCACCTCCTTTTATTTCATATTGTAAACCCTTAATAGGCAGTTTATAAATAAGCCCCACAGATATGATATATCTTTTTTCTTTTGAAACATCTTCAAAATCGTTTACCCAAGAGTATGGGTTTGAGGCTTCTAAATCTTGTCCAAAATCTTCAATCTCTTCAGTGATTACTGGTCTAAAAACAATAGCATTTCTCACAAAACTTTGGTTGGCACCGATTAAATCTCCTCCTTCAGCAAAATTTGTATTATTAAATGAGGTACTAATTCTAGCTTGTAATTTTAATTTATTTGTAAGGTTTTGATTTAAATTAATTCTAAAATCAGCATTTTTAAGGCTAGAATTAGTTACGATACCGTTTTGCTCATCGAAACCTCCTGAAACATAATAATTACCTCTATCACTTCCACCTGAAGCTGAAAAACCAACCTTAGTACTAAAACCAGGACGATATAATTCATCTTGCCAATTGATGAGTTGAGCAGGTGTATCCAAAACACTAGCATTGCCTACGTTGTCATAACTAATTCCAAATACTTGATCACCATTTACCTGAAATCGAGGGTCTGCTGCGTTGAGTAAGGAAAATTCATTTTGATAATTAGCATAACCAACACCATCTAAAACATGATATTTTTTATCTATATTTCTTACAGAGTTTGTTACAAAAGCACTTATTTTTACTTTTCCTTTTTCTCCTTTTTTAGTAGTAATTAAGATCACACCATTTGCACCTCTAGAACCATAAATTGCAGTAGCTGACGCATCTTTTAACACCTCAATACTTTCTATGTCTCTTGGGTTTATCCCACTCAAGCCATTTTGATTTTCTTGACCGGAATTACCAATACCACCAGCAGCTATCACATCTTCTCCCGCGGAAGAAATAATAACTCCATCGATAACATAAAGTGGCTCATTATTTCCACGAAGACTGTTGGTTCCTCTGATTTTTACACTAATACCAGAACCAGGAGACCCTAAATTTTGTGTTACTTGAACCCCTGCTGATCTACCTTGTAATAATTGATCAACAGAACCAGATTGATTGGCAATGTCTTCTGCTACTTTAACAGATGTTATTGAACCCGTAACATCTTTCCTAAGAACACTACCATAACCAACTACTACAATTTCCTCTAATTGGGTTGCATCTATTTCTAATTGTACATTAATTGTAGATTTGTTTTTGACATTAACCGTTTCTGTTTTGTAACCTAAATATGAAAAGATTAAAATTTGTGAACTATTTTTAGGCACTGAAATCATAAAATTTCCATCAAAATCTGAGACAGCTCCCAAACTTTCAGTATTTTTAATTTGAATTGTTACACCAGGTAATAAGTTGCCCGTCTCGTCTTTAATGGTTCCTGAAATTGTTGCTGATTGAGCATAAATTATTACAGGTAAAAAAAGTAATAAGTAGAATAGTCTCTTCATAATTCTTAGAGTAATTATTGGTTTGTATTTGTTTTTTCTTGTGTAATGACATTTGTTTTCAACATGTGAAATCCTCAAAAAAAAATTACTTTTCTTTAATTATTACAAATTTAATCGCATAATGCTTGTTGTGTTTGTAATATTTGAGGAAAAAAATAACATATTTGAAGCAAGCCAGTATATTTGCGGGCTCATTTATTTAATCCCACGTTTAATTTTATACCTTTTCAAATGTAAAATAGATTCTGCACAAAATAAGGGCGTTATGGTTAATTAATAAGGTGAAATGTCTTTTTTAAATAATAAGTGTACTACCAAAAACTTCACATTAAAAAGAAAACATTCGTTTTTATAAAATGACGATTATATTTATATTCTTTTTCTACAATATATTTTTTATTTGTAATTTCATCAATCATGAGAATATTTAAATTTAAACACACTTTTTTTTTCTTTTTGATTTTCAGTTCAATAATTGGTCAGGAAAATCAAAATGAGTACAATTTTGTTCCTATCGATGATGGTTTTACGCAAAGTGCCATTACAACTATTTTAAAGGATAATGAGGGGTTTACTTGGATTGGGACTAATAGTGATGGATTGTTTAAGTATAATAGTACAGATTTTAAGAGTTACAAACAAGAGCTAAATTCTAAAAAAGCTTCTTTAAATAGTTCTATTGTTTACACAACATTTCAAGATTCTAAATATAATATTTGGGTAGGAACTGAGCTAGGTCTTAACTTATATAACAAAGAGTTAGATAAATTTGAAAACATCCAACTCTTAAAAGATCAAAAAAAAATTAATATACCTGTACATGCAATTACAGAATATGATGAAAACACCCTGTTATTTGGAACCCATGAACATGGATTGTACAAACTAGACAAAAAAACACTTTCATCTAAATTAATTAAGTTTAAAGATAATGAACCAACAATTAGCTTGCAGATAAATGCTATTGTAAAATCTTCTAATGGTCGATTTTTAATAGGTACAAACCAAGGATTAATGACTTTTGATCCTTATGATGAAATTTTACAACTAGCAAAGTTTAATACAAAAAACGATTTAGAATTTATAGAAAATGCCATAGAATCTTTGTTGGTTACTGAAAATGAATCTGTTTGGATTGGTACTGTTTCTTCTGGATTATATAAAATTATAAGCAACAAAAACGATGTATATGCTATTGAAAAATATGCAATCACTAAAAAAAGAATTATGTCTTTAGCAGAAAAACAGAATGCGAATATTTTGTGTGCTACAGAAAATGATGGTCTTTTTGAAATAAACCCATCAACTAAATTTACAGAAAACTACAGGCAAAATAAACTAAATAATAAAGGTGTAAAATCTAACTCAATTTGGACAGTTTTTACTGATGATAAAAATAGAGTTTGGTTGGGTTATTACAATAGTGGTATTGATATCCATGATGATTTTTACAATAAATTCAATTCCATAAAAAGTTTGCCTTTTCTAAAAAACTCTTTAAATTCTAATTCTGTTACTGGTATTGCAAAAGATAATTTTGGCAGATTATGGATGGGAATGTTTGATGGTGGCGTAGATGTTTATGATCCTAAAAAAGGCACTTTTACAAATTTATTCAACCAAAATAATAGAATTGCGAAAGGATTGAATAATCTTGGAATTACGGCTGTTTTTATAGACAGTCGCAAAAATATTTGGATTGGTACTTGGAGTTCTGGTCTATATCTTTTAAAATTTAACTCTAAAAAATTTATAAATATCAATAAAACATCAAACAAAAGTATTTTCACCACAAATAGAATTATGACTTTTGATGAAGATTCTAAAGGCAATATTTGGATTGGTACTTTTTCAAGTGGATTGTACTCTTATCACCAAACATCAGAAAAATTTACACACTATAAATCAAAAAATTTCTTAAAATACAATATTGATAAAAGTAATATTCGAAAAGTTTTAGTCGATAAAAATGATGCCATTTGGATTGGTTCCAGAGAAGGTGTTTACAAAGTTGAAAATACCAATTCGAACACTTTTAATGTAAGTTCATTTAACAACGAAATGAATTTGGATCTTGAGAACAACAGCAATTATTCTATTAAATCCAACATTATTTATAGCTTGTTTGAGGACTCCAATAGCAATATTTGGATAGGAACTTTAGGTAATGGTTTATCTAAATATAATGCTAAAAACAACACTTTTAAAAGATACAACACTAACAATGGTTTAATTCATGAAACCATTTTTTCGATAATTGAAGATAAAGATAAATCAATTTGGATTGGAGGAAACAAAGGGCTTTCTGCACTTAATACAAAAACAAATACGTTTACAAACTTTAATAAAACTGATGGTTTATTATCAAATACATTTAATTACAATGCAGTTTTAAAAGATGACAATAATGTATTATTTTTCGGAAATTCTAAAGGAATCAATTATTTTAATCCATCAAAAATAGTTTACAATAAAGAAAAACCAATTGTTTATATAAAAGACTTAAAATTATCGAATGATATCGTAAGTATAGAGGATGAAAATTCACCACTAAAAAAAATAATTTCTAAAACTGATGAATTAACTTTAACATATAAACAAGCAGTATTTTCTTTAGATTACTCAGGAATAAATTACACCAGAAGTGAAAACAATCAATATGCATATTTCTTAAAGGGGTTTGATAAAGATTGGAGTTTCGTTGGCACAACCAGAAACGCATCTTACAAAAATGTTCCACCAGGAAATTATACTTTTATGGTAAAAGCATCTAATAATGACGGCTTTTGGAATGACAAACCTACTAACTTAAAAATTAAAATTCTTCCTGCTTGGTGGGCCACAAATACTGCCATTTTAACCTATATTTTATTACTCGGACTTTTTATTTATGTAGTTTATAAATACGTAAGAGCAAGAGTTAGAGAAAAAATAATTTTAAATTTAGAAAGACAAGAATACAAACAATTTGAGGCTTTGAACGCAAAAAAAATTCAATTTTTTACCAATATTTCCCACGAATTTAGAACTCCACTAACCCTCATTTTAACCCCTTTAGAAGATATATTAGAAAGTAATAATTTAATCTCTGACGATTTAAAAGAAAAGCATAATATTATCTACAAAAACGCAAAACGCCTTTCTCGATTAATTAATGAGTTAATGGATTTTAGAAAACTTCAGTTTAATAAAATGAGCATTAATGCCTCACAAATATCTGTGGTCCCATTTATAGAGGAAGTTGTTAGTCATTTTGAAGAACAAGCCTCTTTACAAAACATAAAACTTTCTGTAGAATACGATCAAAACAATTTTATTATTTGGTCAGATCCATCTATGTTAGAAAAAATAATTTTTAACCTGTTATCAAATGCCTTTAAAGCTACACCTGCAAACGGATCTATTACAGTGCAAATAAACAAACCTGAAAAACTAATTTCTTTACCATTAGTAACCAAAACTAAATCTTTAGAAGCCATAGAAATTATTATAAAAGATACAGGTTTAGGAATCAAAAAAGAAAATTTACATAAAGTTTTTGATCGTTTTTTTCAAGGAAATGAAAAGAATAATCAATATAACGGAGGAACAGGAATTGGTTTAGAGTTAGTAAAAAATTTTGTAGACCTACACAAAGGAAAAGTAATTTTAACCAGCAAAGAAAATATAGGAACACAATTTAAAATATATTTTCCTCTAGGATACGAACATCTCAAAGAAAATGCCAATAATAAATTTAAAGAAACCATAAAAGAAAGTATTACTGTTAAAAATAAACCATCAGATAATGTAAATACAGAAGAAAAAGAGGTTCCCAGTAAAAAGATGATACTTATTGTTGAAGATACCGCAGAGTTAAGATCTTACATAAAAAATGAGTTGAAAGAAGATTATATTGTAAAAGAAGCAGAAAATGGTTTAGAAGGATTAGAAAAAGCAAATAAATATCTTCCAGATATTTTAATAACGGATGTAATGATGCCAATTATGGATGGTTTTGAGTTATGTGAACGTATAAAAAGCGATATTAAAACTAGTCATATACCAATATTAATGGTTACTGCCAAAGGAATGCAAATAGATAAATTAAAAGGAATTGACTCTGGTGCAGATGTATATTTAAACAAACCATTTAATATGAAAGTATTAAAATCGCATTTAAAACAATTGATTTCTAGTAGACAAATTTTGTTTGATAAGTATTTTAATAGTGTAAGTACATCAATAGATGCAAATAACACAACATCTTTAGACAAAGAATTTATGAATAATGTTTTATCCTATATAAATGAAAATATTAATGATGAAAAATTAAATGTAGAACATTTAGCGTCAGAGTTATTCTTAAGCAGAAGTAAATTATATCGAAAAATTAAAGCATTAACAGGAGATACAGCCAACGAATTTATTAGAAAAGTGCGTTTAGAAAAGGCAAAACAACTTATAAAAAATACAGAACATACTATTAGTGAAATATGCTATAAGGTTGGTTTTTCTTCTCCCTCCTACTTTACAAAGTGCTTTAAAGATCATTTTGATGTTTTACCGACTGAAATAAGAGAAAACGTAACTAAAAAATAGTCTTTTAAAAATGATTTTCTTTTAATTCAGTAATTTGCAATATATTTTTAGTAGTAAAATATTTCATCATGAAAAAAGTTAAAATACAGATTTTTTATGGATTGCTCGTTGTTGCCGCTTTTTTTTACTTTAATGTAATTAAGAATTCAGAAAACACAGACTATGAAGAATATCCTACATGGATTGAAATGATGGAATCTCCAAACGTAAATATAAAAGATGCAAGAACAGCTTTCGATACTTACTGGAAACATAACAATCATTTCAAAGGAGATCGTTCGAAACAATTCTAACTATTATTGGCGCGGAGAATTAGACGATATTCGTATCTATTCGAAAAGTCTTAGCGAACAAGAAATAGAAAACCTATACACGAGTGGTTCATTAAGCACCCATAATTTTAAATTGAACAATACCATTGAACTATTCCCAAATCCATCAAGAGATTTTATTAAAGTTTCTGAATTAACAACCAAAAAAAATTACACAATTTTTACCGTTTTAGGTTCAGAAATTAAACGTGGTAGTATTTCAAATAATGAAACTATAGATGTTAGAAATCTGACTACGGGTCAATATTTTCTAAAGTTGGATAATGAAAATAGTATTAAATTTATCAAAGAATAACAATACCTATAAATTTGGTGGTACATAGAAAAATAGAGTTTAAATCTAAGTTGTTTTACTCAAGTCCAAACCAATATAATTCAACCTCTCTCCCACTCGCTTCAGAATTAAGCGCTGTAAAAATATAATTAAATACTTATTATAAAATTAATAACTCTAAGACTGCAGATTGAAACTCCACAGCTTTTATTCTTGTGAGGTAGCAAAAAGTTCTAGTTCAGCCTTCATTAAAGAAGGATCAAATAAATGCGACTCTTCAACGATTTCACCATTTTCCCATCTAAAAGATATATGAACAGGAAGTTCAATGAGGTTTCCACTTGTTTTACCAACTGCTGACCATTTAAACCATGTATTCGTCCATGTTTGGCCACTATCGTATGCTTTTGTTTCAACATATATTGGTTCATCTAACCCCTGAATATTAAGCATTTGAATATTGTCAAACGCTTTATGTTGTATATCAATTAAACCGATAAGTTCAGAAAGTGGAGTTTGCTCTACACTTCCAAGAAATAAAGCGATTTTATCATCATCAGCCCAAAGTTTTTTTAACCCATCAATATCATTATTTAGATAATGTTTGTAATGCCCTCTTATTGCATTCGATTTATCATCTTCAAATTCAACGATAGTAACACCCGTTTTATTACAACCAATTGCTGCAATGATAATGAACAGTAATGCTATTTTTTTCATATTTTACGTTTTTTATTTTTTGATATTCTGAATATAATAAATATTATCATTATTTCAAAATACAACTAATTTACAGGACTTTAAATTGATTTTTTAAATGGAATTATAATATCCGATCATCATATTTCCGAATAAACTAGAAAGAAATATTTATTTAAAGATTTAGAACTCCTAAAAATATTTGTTTAAAATATAAACGGTTATTCTAGAGTAGTTATTCTTACAACCTTTTTCAGAATATAGATACATGCTATCTTAAACTAACGATAAAAACTTATGACTCAAAAAATTGGTAAGTATTTTGCTCATTTATTACCCTTTATTTGCACTATAAGCAACCCTTAAATGGGGCTATATAAAGCTATGTTTGTGAGCATAAAAATGAATTTTAATTAATAAAACCTAACAGTTCGTTAAAACAAAGAGGCAACAATTTTATCTTGGTTTAACAAACTAAAACTACAAACTTTTATGAAAAAAATTATTACACTACTGATGCTCTGCTATTGCTTTAGCATGAATGCACAAACAGCTATTGCCAATAAAGGTGAACTTACATCTTTGATAGACGATTGGATCGCTGATCCTAGTGACGTTAAATTTACAGATAATACAAACGATCCGTATTACGGTTTGATAGGTGATTGGAATGTAAGCGCTGTAACAGATATGAGCAGTGCGTTTGCAAATAAAGCTACTTTCAATGCAAATATTAGTGGTTGGGATGTAAGCAATGTGACTAATATGAATTCAATGTTTCTAAAAGCAATTGATTTCGATCAAGATATAAGCTCTTGGGTTGTAAGCAATGTGACTGATATGACAAAAATGTTCAAAGGTGATGCTGGTAATAATAACTTTTGTAAATTCAATCAAGATATTAGTGGTTGGAATGTAGGTAAAGTTGAGTCTTTTTTTGCTATGTTTAATGAAGCTAATCTTTTTAATCAAGATATTAGCGGTTGGGATGTAAGCAGCGCAACGAACATGAGACAAATGTTTAGAAAAGCCGCAGCTTTTAACCAAGATATTGGTAGCTGGAATCTAAGTAAAGTGACGAATACTCAAGCCATGTTCTGGGACGCAACAGCATTTAACCAAGATATAAGTTCTTGGGATGTGAGTAAGGTTACTCAAATGCACCAAATGTTTCAAGGAGCAACGGCATTTAACCAAGATATAAGCGCTTGGGACGTGAGTAGCGTTAGTACTATGAAAACTATGTTTAAAGGTGCCACGTCATTTAACCAAGATTTAAGTTCTTGGGACGTCAGTAATGTGATTATTAATGGGTCGGGTAAAAACTTAATGGAGGAAATGTTTAATGGAGCAACTGCATTTACCCAAGATTTGTCTAGTTGGTGTGTTACAAATCTTGTGACGTTACCACCAAATTTTGCTACAGATTCAAATATAACAAACTTACCTGTTTGGGGTACTTGTACTGCTACTTGGACAGGTGCTACAAATAATGATTGGGATACTGCAACTAATTGGGATACTCCAAAAGTACCTGACGCAAATAGAGATATCACAATCCCATCTGGTTTAACAAATTACCCAACAGCAACAACGGCCTTAACTGTAAATAGTTTAACACTAGCATCTGGTGCGTCTTTTATTACTTCATCTGCTGTAACTGGTGATGTAACTAGTAAAAGAAACTTAAGCGTTGCTGATAAATGGTATTTAGTTTCTAGCCCTGTAAGTGGAGAAATAATGACAGACATGAGAACTAATAACAGCTTTGCAGATAATGGAACCAAAGTAAGTTTCGCTCCTTACGATAACTCACAAGCAGACTCTAACAATAGATGGGCTTATTTTTCAAATACTGCTACAGATGCCTTAGTTGATGGAAAAGGATATTCTACAAAACTAACAGCAGCCGGGGATGTTTCATTTACAGGTAGCTTAAACACATCTAATATCACAGATATTAGCTTAACTGACAACAGTACAGCGAGCGGAAATGCATTAAACTTAATAGGAAACCCTTTTGCCGCTTATGTAAACTTATCTTCTTTATTAACAGCAAATGATGCTGGAGGTAATGATTTATTAACGGAATCATCTGTTTGGATTTGGAATCAAGCAACTAATACATATGATGCGTATAATTCTGGAAGTTCCTTTGAAATTGCACCAAATCAAGCATTTTTTGTGAGTGCAGATGGTAACTCTTCTACATTTACAATAACAACAGCTATGTTATCTCACCAAGCAACAAGTACTTTCCAAAGATCAAGTGGAAAAGGGGAAATTAAATTATTTGTAAATAATGGTAAATCTACAAGAGAAACTAAAGTTTATTATTTAGATAATGTTTCTGCTGGTTTTGATAATGGTTATGATAGTTCAGTTTTTAGCGGCGAGGAAAATTCTTTCGAGTTATCAACTGCATTGGTATCAAATAATGAAGGAAAAAAGTTAGCAATACAATCTTTACCAAACTCAGATTTAGAGGCTATGGTGGTTCCTGTTGGTTTAAAAGCAGCAGCTGGAAAAGAAATTACTTTCTCTGCAGAAGCTATGAATTTACCTGATGGTATTAAAGTAT
>ERZ1048068.263-NODE-263-length-48622-cov-26.926308_pt1 | contig 48622 bp, 43 predicted proteins | sample MGYA00383098_ERZ1048068 | MGnify/ENA primary metagenome ERZ1048068 (study PRJEB29581, sample SAMEA5548368) | metagenome | biome: marine; feature: coastal; material: water | depth 1 m | study: Short-term variability in the microbial, nano- and picoplankton...
AGAATCCAGTTGTTGGTGCTATACCTGAACAAGGTAAATCAATGGTTGCTAACGCTTTCACTATTCTATCATTTGGTGGTACAGCGTGGCGATTAACCAACGATGCTTATGCACAGATTGTGTCTTGTTTTGAAATCTTCCTACTCAACGGTGTTTATTGTCAGTCAGGCGGGTACTGTTCAATTACCAACTCTGCTACTAACTTTGGGTTGTATGCTCTAAGAAGTTCTGGCTTCTCTCCAAAAGCGTTCTCGTTTGATAGAAGTTTTGTTGCATCAACAGGTCAGGCAGATGGCAAACAAACAATTAATATTGTTGGTATTAATCGTGAAGCACCAGTTGAAGAATTTGTTTTAAGATTTAGAGAATCAGAATATAAAATAGCACACGATATTTTAAAATCAAATAAAGATCTAATTGCAGAAGATACTGTGACATGGATTAATGCACAAATTGCTGCGGCTTCTCCAAGCATCTGGGCTGGCTTTACATACAACGAAGATAAGTGTAGAAGAGATGTTAGAAACATTTTAGATGCAATTAGATATGATATTATCTTTAATAGTAATTATAGAACAGTAAGTGCTGCCTTAAGATATTTCAGTGGTAGCTTTAATGCTGCATTATTTGCTGCTCAAAAAGATCAGCACATTGAATCTTTTAACCAAGCAAAAACAATTACAGCAAACTATCTAAGTGATGCAACTGCAACAAGTAGATCAAACGCATTATGGAACGAAGTAATTGATATTATTACCAATGGCGATGCAAGTACTGTTCCTGGAGACGGAGTAGCAGATGCATATGTACGCCCACTACCGACTAGTGGTACAGATAATGCAAGCGATGCAGGTTTTGCAAATGGAATTCAGCAATTATTAACAAACAAAACATTTATTATAAAAGAAGTCACTTCTTGGATTTCTACACAAGTCGGTTCAGGTATAGAACCTTTCTCTGAAAACTTTATTTACAACGAAGCAAAGTGTGAAAGAGATACTGGATTAATTATCGATGCACTTGTTTACGATTTAACATATGGCGGTAATTTACAAACAACAATTGCAGCGTTAGCATACTTTATCGACGGTGTACAACAATATGGCAGTGGACAGTTGGAAGAAACTGTTGCAGCATACGAACGTTTAAAAGAAGTAATCCAAGAAGTTATTTTAGAAACACCTGTAGCTGTAAGTGCAAGTAATCCTGAAACACAAGATACAACTGGAACAGCAGGTAGTATAGATGCTAGTGATTATGCTGGCGAGAGAATGGATGACATTATTAACTATATCCAAAGCGAAGGCACAACTGCACCAACTGAAGTGTTGCCTGATTTTACTTGGGTATCTGGTAATACAGAATTTACAGCGTATGATGAATTGGATCTAGAAGGTCAAATTAACATTGCGCAAAATGTGACAAAATATATCAACCAACAGATCCAATCAAACATTTGGTACGGATTTACTTACGATGACGCTAAGTGTAATAGAGATACACAACTTATTGTTGAGGCAGTGGCACAAGATACATGGGACACTGGTAATAGATATTCACGTAGTGCTGGTCTTGCATATTACACAAGAAACTTACAAGATTCAACACAGCTCAGTATACAAGGACAAGAATTACAAACTATAGCAGCTATTGAGCAAGCAAAAGTATATGCGTTAACTTATATTAGCACATTTGCCGCAGCAATTCAGGATTTTGCAGGCTCACGTTTTGATATTGTTAATACTATTATTAACGATCCAAAAGACTTGCCTGATCCAACTGAAGTAAGTAGTGAAGGTGATATAACCAATGATTTTAAAACAACACCAACTGAAACATTATTTAATGGTGCAACAGCAGTTAATAGTGTCACTGATGTAATTACAATTGTAGGGCACGGGTTTGTTAACGGACAAAAAGTAATTTACGATCCAAATGGAAATCCTCCTATTAAAGGATTAGATGACGAACAACAGTATTATATTAATTTAATCAGTGAAGACGAATTTAAACTAACCTTTGATGACTCACTTGAATTTCCTGTAAAAATTATTGAAGCTAGTACAGGCACACATAAATTCTTATCAGGTGTTATTGAATTCTTTGTCGAAGAAATTTTAACAAGTCACACAACTTATCAAACACTAGAACTTGAATCAGGTTCTGAAGGATTTGAATTTGTTCCAGGTAGAACTATTACAGGTACTACAGGCTCAAGTAATAATAGTGCTATTGTTTTTAGTTGGGAGCCTAGAACTAGAATTCTTGTAGTAAGTATTGAAGAAGTAGCTGTAGGACAAAGTTTGCTACGTATTCAGTTTGATGAAACAAGTACTATTGATGAAGACCATGCTTCGAGTCCAAACACAGTTATAGGCGTAAACGAAGCAGCAGCACGTACTAATCTTGGTACATCTAGTTTTAGTGTCACTGCTACAGATGGTAGTAGTAGTTTAACAAACTTAATTAACTTAGCAGAATCACAGTGTTGGTTCCACAGACCGTCAGTTGTTAACTCATCATCACACACTTGGGAATACGCAGGTTCAGGTACAGACTATAACGCACTACCACAAAACGGTGGTAATACTAGAACAGAGTTTGAACAGTTTGAAGAACTACCAGGTCGTGTGTACTCATCGGGTACAAACGAACTTGGTGACTTTAAAGTTGGTGACTTTATTACAGCGTTCAACAGAACTGGTAATATTACATTTAGAAACAAAGTGCAGGTGGACGAGCTTGATGCGTTGAGATTAAGTCTTTCCGATGTTGCTATTGAAGAAATTTCAACTAGTGTAAACTTAGGCGACGACGAAATTGGCGGCCCAAGTGATGCTAGACTTCCTACACAGTTATCTGTACGTTCGTTTATTAGTAATAGACTAGGCGGCTTTGTTGATAAAACAGTTAGTACAGCAGCCGTTCCAGGTGCTATTGTTCAACTTAATACTAACGGTCAGTTAAATGCAGACTTGATTCCTGCTACTAGACAGTTTACAAATACAAATACAGATGGTTATCAATCAAGACTTGAACAAGTTGATGACATACCGCCAATTGATTTGAAAGCTGGTGACATTGCTACTGAGAATTATGAGCAAGTTGAACTTGCACTTAGTGCTAACTTGTTCAATTCAAAAGACGGTGATGTTATTACACAACCAGGTGTTAATGGTGCTATTGGTTATTCCAAAGGCAATTATAATCTAAGTGGCAACGTACTAGTTGTGACAATTGACGGAGCATGGAATGACGAAGATGATAGTACCGGCGATCCTTGGGAAACAAGCGCAGGAAATCTTTTTGTTAACGGAGTAGATTCGGGTGTTAGCGTAAACTCAAAAGGACCAAGTACCGAAATTATTGATAACTGGTTCTTGCGTAGTTCTAATTCAAGTCAGTTCTTAAACTTAGATCCAATTCCAGATTATGTGTTTACAAGTGTAAACATTACTACTATTGAACGAAATAGTAATGTATCAACAGTGACAACTGATGCAGCACATGATTTACAGATAGGTAATGTAGTACAGGTACTTTGTAATGAAGACGAATCATTTAATGAAAACGGTCTTGTTATAAGCACACCAACAAGTACAACATTTACTATGTCAAATGTTGACACAGCAGATCCAACAAAGTCAAGTGCAAGCGTCACAGGTACAACGAGAACTATTGTCACCAGTGCAGACGGTGGTGCTCAAGGTGCTGTGACTGAATATGTCAAAGGAATTGCAGAAAACTTAGATAATGCAAACTTAGTAGGCGGTAGTGGGTATACTCCAGTGTTGGCTACAGAAACATATCTAAGAGTTCCTTTGCAAGCTAAGACTGGATCAGGTACTGGTGCAAAAGCAGATATTACTGTGACAGCAGGTCAAATTACTGATATTGATATTGTAAGAGGCGGTAGCGGCTATGAAATAGGAGACTTAATTGAAGTTCTTGCAAGTGATGTAGGCGGTACTGGTACTGGCTTTGAAGTTGAAGTCACTAATATTGGAAAACGTGTATATGTAAATATTATCGGCGGCGAATTATTTGTTGCAAGTGTCACAAGTATTGACTTTGTAGAAGACAATACTGCGGTTGCAACTTCTCGTGATATCAACTTAGACGATGTTATTACTCATAACTTCCTTGCAGGCTTGTCAGGATCGGGTGGTTCTGTAAACTACACAGACAGTAGAATTACAATTCCAAATCACGGTTTTGGGCAAGGCGATCCAGTAGTATATGATTCGCTTGCAAACACTCCAATTGGCGGTTTGTTAAATGGATTGACATATTACGTAAAAGTAATCGATGCTGATACTGTAGAACTGTATGAAGGTTTTGCATTATTAAATCAATCAGAATTTACAAGTACTCCAGCAAACAACAATCATAATATTACACGTAAGACTGTAAATATAGTTGATAATAGTATTGTAGTTGAAAATCACGGATTTACAACAGGCGATGCTTTCCGTATTGAAAGTTTAACTGACGGATCAAGTGTAAACGAATTACCAACAATTGAAACTGGCGATCCAATTCCAAGCGGTTCGAGATTCTTTGTAGGTTCGGTGACAGACAACTCATTTACTATTCACTCATTACGTAGTGATGCACTTAATAGTATTAACGATCTTGTCACTAATGCTATTGTAATAATTTCAACAGGCGAAGGTAGCGCAGAAATTATCCAAAACAACACACAAGTTAACAGTGTTATTAACACTTCTAGTAGATTAATTGAAAACTGGAATACACTTGCTGTGACAAACATTGACGCAGAAAATATTATTTCTGGTACAGTATCTCCAAGTAGATTAGCATTTAGCGGTGTACCTAATAGTGATACAGCGTTATTTGGTGATAGTAGTTATAAAACTGTAGTACAAAGTTTGAAAAAAGCATCAACAGTTGATAACCCAATTAGTTTAACAGGTAATAGTTTAAGTGGCGAGTTCTACGGTGATCCAGTTAATATTGGTATTAGTAATGTTGATTATGATCCATTAGGAACATTCTCAGGACTAGGTGTTAGTAGATTCTTACAAACACAATTTGATATCGACACAGGCGGTAGTGGTCAAGTATTCATCAAAGACGGTGTTGTTGATGCAGGTACACTAGATGGATTAGATAGTGCTTATTTCTTAAATCCGGCTAACCTTACAAGTCTTGTTCCTGTCACAAAAGGCGGTACAGCACTTGCAACATATAGTGTTGGTGATATTATTTACGCACAATCTGCTGCAAGTTTAAATCAATTAGGAATTGGTAGAAGAAACAACTTCTTAAAATCAAGCGGCGAGGTTCCTGAATGGGGTACTGCACTTGATCTTGCAGAAGGATTGGATATTGGTTCTGCTGCACTTACATCAAAAAGTACAGGCGCAGGTAGAATATATAACGAAAACGTCACAAGTTTACAAATTGGTGCTGCTGCTACAAATATTACAATGGGCAATGGCGATGGCCCGAGAGACTTATTTCCGTTTATTGCTAGTTATGAAGCAACTGTTAGTAGAGATGTTGTTATAAACCTTGGTACAACAACTGGAACAACTTCCGAAGTCACGCAGAACGGTTTTAACGAAGTTATTATGGCTGATACTACTGGCATACTATCAGGTATGCTTGTATCTGGAAGTAGTAGTATTCCTGCTAACACAACTGTTAGTGGTGTTACTGACGATGCTATATATCTAAGTGCCGAAACTACAGGTAGTATTTTAACTAGTACAACACTAGGCTTTACCTTTACACCGTTTACTTTAGGTATTAACCCAGGTGATACTATCAATATTGGTGCTAGTTCGGTGACAAACTTAGATGGTACATGGCCAGTAAGTGGTGCAACAGGAAATGCTACATCATTTACAGTTAGAACAGCAGACCTTGTGACTGCATTAGAAACTGATATTCCAGCAGGTACAAATACTATTAATAACAATTTAGTTTTGAAAAACTCAAGTATTATTATAGGCAATGGCGAAACAAGTCTATCGCCAAGTAATGCTGTTATTAAAAGCACAAGCGGACTAGGAACAGATGTAGCAGGTGGTGATTTAACACTACAAGCAGGCATTGGCACCGGTAATGCAACAGGCGGTGATTTTATTGTAAAAACAGGTGAAACAGCAACTACAAGTGACCTACAGCATACTTCAACAGAGCGTATGAGAATTGACACATACGGCGATACTGATTTAAATGGCTACACTGACTTTACAGATACAACTGCTATTAAAGTACCAGTAGGTACAACTGCACAACGTCCAGGTGAAGCAGGACAACGTGTTCCTGTCACAACAGGTCAAGTGCGTTTTAACTCAAGCGATGTTGCATTTGAAGGATACGATGGCACAGCATGGGCTACACTAGGTGGTGTCAAAGATATCGATCAAGATACATTTATTAGAGCAGAAACTGCATCTGGCGATGACAACGATCAGTTAGATTTCTTTACTGCTAATGTACAACGTATGCAGATTGGTGCTACTGGTAATTTAGCATTTGGTGATGGATTAGATAAGTTTACAGTTGCATTTACAACTGGTACTGCAAATTTTGCAGGCGATCTAGTTGTAGAAGGCGATTTAACAATCAACGGTACAACTACAACACTAGATACTACAACACTAATAGTTGAAGATAAAAACATCGAATTAGGCAATGTTGCAACACCAACAGATATTACTGCAAACGGTGGCGGTATTACATTGTTAGGTGATACTAATAAAACTATGTTGTATAATGTGACTAATGCAGCATGGCAGTTTAGTGAAAATGTAAACATTGCTAATGCTAAAGTTTATCGTATTAATAACAGTGATGTTCTTAGTGCAACTACATTAGGATCAGGTGTTGTAGCATCTAGTCTAACAAGTGTAGGACAACTTGCAGCTGGTAGTATTGATACTAGTTTTGGCAATATCAACATTGGCTCTAGTACATTTACTGGCAACGGTAGTGGACTTACAACACTAAATGCAAGTGAATTAAAGAGCGGAACTGTTGACGGAGCTCGACTAGGTGGCAACCAAAGTATGGCAGGTGTCAAGACATTTACTGATACTAGTGCTGCAACAAACACTACAACCGGTGGGGTACGTATAGGCGGCGGATTAGGCGTTGCAGGAGATGTATATGCTGGTACTTTAAATACTGCAAACGGCAGTGGTATTTTAGCGTTAAATGCAACAAACTTAGGTTCGGGCACTGTTCCAAACGCACGTATCACAGGTACTTATAGCAACTTAACTGGCACAGGCGCATTAGACGCAGGTCAAATTACTTCTAACTTTGGCAATGTTAATATTGGTACAAGCACATTTACTGGTAATGGTAGTGGACTCACTGATGTAGATGCAGAAACATTAGATGGTATTAACGGAGCAAGTTTCTTACGTAGCGACGAAGCTGATACAATGACAGCATTACTTACTATGAGCCATGCAGGCGACGAAATGATTCGTTTGGCAGATACAAGTGCAAGTGGATCTCCATACATTAGTTTCTATCAAGCAACAGATCGCAGAGGTTATATACAATACGCAGACAGCGGCGACAAGATTCAAATTGTCAACGAAGGCGGTAATACCAGACTTGAAATCGACAACAGCTCAACTGGTCTTAAATTTAACGATGGTGCAGCTACATATACTGTTTGGCATGCTGGTAATGACGGCGCAGGTAGTGGACTAAATGCAGATGAGTTAGATGGTCTCAGCAGTGGAAGTTTCATACGTAGCGATGCCAATGATAGTTTCAGTGGAACTATAACCGGTGCTGGTACTATTAATATTACTGGTAATATTACTGCTAATTCCTTTACAGGTGATGGTAGTGGTCTATCAGGTATTAGTGCAGACGATGCTAACACACTTGACGGATTAGATAGCACACAGTTTTTACGTAGTGATACTGCTGATACAATGACCGGTGTACTTACTCTAAATAGCAACCTTGTTATGAATGGCAATGGATTAGCTATACGTTGGAACGCTACTGAAACTGGTGACGTTGCTATGATGGGATATAGTGAAAACTGGTATCTATTTGAACCAGAAGATACTGCTGGTACACAGGTTCCAGGTGGCGGTAGGCAATGGATGAAATATACCGATGATACCGGTTTAGATGTTCTTGGTTATGTACAAGCTACTGGAGAAATTACTGCATATTCAGATGCTAGAATCAAAGACAACATTGAAGTTGTTGCAGATCCGTTATCGAAGATATTAAGTATCCGTGGTGTGACATTTACTCGTACTGATCAAAAAGACACTGAGACAAGATATATGGGTGTTATTGCACAAGAAATTGAAGAGTACTTCCCAGAAGTTGTAAACACAACAGACGATGGTATTAAAACTGTAAGCTATGGTGCAATGGCAGGTGCCTTTATAGAAGCATTCAAAGAGCAACAAACACAAATTGATGAACTTAAAGCAATGGTAGAAAAACTACTAGATAAATAATAGGGTAGCCAATTTATTGGCTATCTTTCATTGACACAAAGTAAATAGTGTGTTATTGTATAATAATAAATAGGATTCGTAATGGCATTACCGGCAACAGGCAATACAATATCAATGAGTGATATCCGCAACTATTTTGTTGGCGGAGGCTTTGCGAGTAGCTATACTATTAGTGTATTGGGAACATATATCGGTGTTAGTGCAGGTACTACTATTAGTATGAGTAGCACATTTGGCGGATACTATTTTCCAATTTTACCTTAAGGAACACACAATGAAAACACTATACGAAGTACTAAATGTAGATTTAGCACAAGAATATACCAAAGAACGTAAAAGGATAGCAGCAACATCACTTAACCTTGATGGCGATCTTCACGAAGAAGTTTTTGCAGCAATCAACGAAATGGACATTCCAAATGACGATGATAGACTACATTGGATCCAAAAACTTGGAAGAGCAGCAGGTGCAGACCTACTTACACTAGGAAAAGTACAGCCAGAAAACATGATTAAAATGGCAAGTTTATCTGCAGACGACTTTCAAGAGTGCGTAAAAGTTGCAACAGGTTCTGCACGTGATTGGAATCAATTAACAATTGGTGCTGAAAAAGATCTTAATCAGGAAACAATTCCAAACACAATGCTCTAATGCAATTAAGTATTTGTGTCCCAGCAGGCGACAAAGTCCACACAGTATTTGCAAAAAGTTTAGCAAATCTAACAAGTCGCTTGACAAAATTATCAATAGACTGGAACTTGCACATTGTAAGTAGCAGTGTAGTTTGTGAATCACGTACTCAGTTAGCAAAAGAAGCACTGGGCAGTGATGCTACACATTTACTATGGTTAGACAGTGATATGTACTTTCCAGCAAGTGTTGTATTAGATCTGTTATCTCATAAAAAAGATATTGTTGCTGCAACATATAGCACAAGATATGCTCCGTATCGTAATGTTGCATTTACAAATTCAAATGATACAAACGAAAGACTTGATATTAATAATGGGTTGCATAAAGTTTGGGCAGTAGGTATGGGTTGTATGTTAGTCACACGACAAGTATTTGAAGATTTACCCAAGCCTTGGTTTGCACACGAATATAATAAAACTTTAGATACACACAGCGGCGAGGATATATACTTTTGTAATCAAGCAATGCACCACGGTTATGAAGTATACGTTGATGCAGATATTAAACTTGCACACATAGGAATAAAGGCTAATCAATTATGAAAGCAATAGATAGATTCGAACGTTTTGGTAATCCAATGCACAACGGGCAGGATTATTTAAAAAATCATATCTTTGAAAGATATCCAGTTATACACAACAAAACTGAAATATCAGAGTGGCAAGACCGCAGTAAGTATGTCTGGCTAGTAGATCCAACTTTAAAAGTATACGATAGCTTTCCCTGGTTTTACAGACCAAATAAAAATGATGATGTTGCAATACATGCATTTCCTTATGTGTTTGAAAAAAGTCGAGATGTAAAGTCCTGGGACATGGTACAACTAGTTCCAACGCAGCCTGGTGATTACGAAATTAGAAAACATGCACATATCTGTGGACATTACGATCCTACAATGGGAACAGGCAAGTTTGAAATATTTTATATTGGCAAAGACAAAACTGTTTTAAATAAATTAATTGAAAGAAATTTTGATGTACAAGTAGTTGATAATATTACACAAGCCAATGAGCGAAGTTTTACAGATATGTTTTGGGTAGTATACGACGATACTATGATCAGAGATACATTTAAATTTAGCTATGTACCAGACGAGTGGAGTTATGATATTCCGCATGTATTTGGAAACGGAGACATTGATCAGTTAGACGGCATTGTACTATTACCAAAAAAATATAATGCTACTGACAAAGAAGTAAAGCATAGATTTTTTGTAAATAAAAAAGAAGTACGTATTATGGCAAGTAATCCAAAGCCATATGACATTTTTCAAATAAACAATTACAATGATTATTTAGAAGCCATCGAAAAAACTACTACAGATATGTTTTGGGGTTATAACAATCAAATTATTATACACAGCGATTTTAATTTTGATTATTATATTAGTCATCACAGTAGTGATAAAAAATCTAACCATGCATGGCTAAATGGAAATAATTATAATGGTGTGTTTTTGTTTAGTAAAACCAACTCTGTATCAGAAGAAGAAATACTTTTTAGAGATATAAAAGAAAAAATTGAACACGACACAATTGCAAGTATGCCTAAAGATTTTGAAAAGTTTAAGATAGATACATACGACGAATATAAAAATGCATTAGATGTTTGCAGCAGTGATATGTTTTGGGTTATACCAAATGATGTAGATATTGCTGAAGATTTTACATGGGACAAATACTTTCACGATCAAGAATCATTCGATATGAAAACCAATCATGTGTTTCTCAATGGAGAATCATATGACGGTATTGTACTAATGTGTGCAAAAGCAGAAATTACAGAAAAAGAATTTGAACACAGATTTTATGTAAACAAAAAAGAACACGAAGTCGTAGCAAGTACACCTAAACCTTATCAGAAATTTACTATTGACAGTTATGAAGATTATACCGAAGCACTATATAATTGCGATACAGAAATGTTTTGGAGTGTACCAAGCGATGTAGAAGTTGCTGAAGATTTTGATTTTAATTTGTACTTTGATCATCATAATACATATGATAGAAATATAAATCATGTATTTCTAAATGGCGAAAACTATGACGGTATTGCACTGTTTAGTAAAAATGTTCTAGTAAGTGAAAAAGAAATTGAGCATAGATTTTTAATTAAAAAGAAAGAACACGAAGTTGTAGCAAGTACACCCAAGCCTTATCCTATCTATACAGTAAACAATTATCAAGATTATTTAAATGCAAAAAAAGATTGCAACTATGATTTATTTTGGATGGTAAATGACAGTTTCCTGCCTGTAGAAAACTTTGACTGGAACTTTAATATTACACATCATAATCAATATGAACGTAAAATTAATCATGTATGGAAAAATAGAGACTACTTTGATGGTATTGCTCTTACTAATAAAAAATTAAATATTAGTCAACGTGAAATTGATTATAGATTCTTTGTCACTAAAAAAGAATATAACGAAATAGGCAGTATGCCCAAGCCTTACGATATTGTGTTTATTAGTAATGGCGAACCTAATGCTGATGATAATTTTGATTTATTAAGCGAAACGTTTCCAAGAGCAAAACGAGTTATGGATATCAAAGGTATTCATGCAGCACATAAACGTGCAGCTGAGTTAGTTGAAACAGACATGTTCTGGGTAGTCGATGGTGATGCAGAAATAATTGACGGATTTGATTTTAATTATTATGTACCTGCTTATGACATTGATGGTAAAGATACTGTGCATGTATGGAGAAGTTTAAATCCAATTAACGGACTTGTTTACGGATACGGCGGTGTTAAATTATTACCTACTAATCTAACTAGAAACTTAGATCAAACTACTACTGACATGACAACAAGTATTAGCGATAAGTTTAAAGGCATAGAAGAAATGAGCAACACAAGTGTATTCAACACAGATTCTTTTAGTGCATGGCGCAGTGGATTTAGAGAATGTGCAAAACTTTCAAGTAGAACTATTGCTAGACAAAAAGATGACGAGACTGAGTTTAGATTAGATGCATGGTGTACACGAGGTGCCGATAAACCATTTGGCAAAGCAGCTATTGCTGGAGCAAAAGCCGGTAAGGAATTTGGTGAACTAAATGCAAACAATCCAGATGAGCTAGTAAAAATTAATGATTTTGAATGGTTAAAAGATGAATTTAAGAAATTATATCAATAACTTGTAAAACAGTTTTTAGTTTATTTTGATTAATTTTGCTTCTAAGTGTATTTTGCAAACCGTGATGTAATGGCTTTGGCCATGAGCCAAAATTTACCCATGCATACCCATCGTGTTCAGAATTTAATTGTGGAATAAATTCCTTTTCTATTACACATAGATATGTATGAAAATGAAAGTGCTCATCGCTACTAATAAAAGTTTCTAATGGTATAGTTTTTTTAATATTGGGCACAAGACCTATTTCTTCAGAAATTTCACGTTGCAACCCTTCCCACGGAGTTTCTTTGCCTTCATTAGTTCCGCCAACTAATCCCCAAAGATTCTTTGCTTTACTTTGTGTTCTATGAAGAAATAAAAATCTTTTTGTTTGTAGTGAATAAAATAAAGCACCGCTACATATAATACTATTCATAAAAATAGTTATCTTACAGTGTTATACTCCAAGTGCCTCTTGGATAATAACCGTCTATTGCAGTTTGCCAATAATAATTATTCCAGTAGTATTGTTGTCCAGTTGTTATATTTGTGACATATGTAGTTTCGTTCTCGGTACTACCATCCCAAATAATATTCCATTTAGATCCGTCCCACTCAACTATATCATTTGCATCTGCAACAAAGTCACTATTATCTGCATTTTTCCAAGCTGCTGCACCGTCTTCGTTTAAATTTAAAATATATTTAACTTCGTCACCTGCATTGTAAGGAACATCTAATGTAATTAAAAATTTGTCACCTGCATTAGAGCCTGCTGCTGCAACAGCTACTCCGTTTACATAAACATTAAAACTTGTGACTGTTTCGTCGCCAATGCGATCTCCAAGAGAACTTGATAAAATATTAAAGTCTAAATCGGTATGGATTTTATTATCACTGTATGTTGCTTCAAAAATTCTATCAACTTTAAATCCTAATGGTCCTAATAATATTATACGTGAACCGACTGCCTTTACACTACTAGGATTAAAATCAATTGGATTAACAATATAATCTATTGTTCCGTCAGTTTTAGTCGGTCCTTCTATTAAAGTATTACTAGGTAAAGTATCTGCGTCCCATACTATATCTATAGTAAATGTATCTCCTGGTGTAATTGTAAATGTTCCTACAACTTCGTTATTTAATTCTGCTCTACGAATTCTAATTTGACTTATTCCTGGTTGGAACTTTGCCGGAAGTTCGGCTTCTATTATATTCAGCCAATTTATTTCGCCTACACGTAATTTTTTATTTTGTGCAAGTTGTGCAGTTTCTTCTTGTACAATAATATCAAAGTTTCTATAACTTGTCACCAATGGATTAGTAAGATCTAATCTTCCAAGTCCAACACTTACGCTGCCTTGATCAACAACACTTCCATCGGGTAATACAGTTGTGCCACTTACTGCACCTTGATCTGAATCTGCAGGCGGATTGAATCCTTCTAAACTAATACTTCCTGCTTCTGAATTAAAGATTCCTGTAATGATATCAGTAATAATTCCTAGTTTTTTAACTTTAGTTGGCGGCGAAATGTATATAGGTGCAGTAAAGCCAATTGTAGCAACATCAATATCATCCTGTGTTCCTACCGGTATACTTCTACTACTAAAATTTATATCTTCCAAATACAGTGTTGTTAAACTTGTCCAGTCAACATAGTTGTCTGTTGTTTGAAATTCCAAGTCTGGATTAAACAACATAAAGATTTGTTCTAGTATTTGCAACTTTTGCTCAGTACTTGTACTCCAAACATCTATGTTTATTGCAAGAGTATACGGTGTAGGGTGTAATCTTTCTACTGTATACCCTTTTGCCTGCTGTGACAAATACGAACTTGTATTACTATCAAATTCTTTTTCACGCAAGTTTATTTTACTGATATAACTGCTATCGCTTAGTCTTGCTCTATCCATTTGTAAACTTGTAATGTAAACACCAATGCGCGGAGCACTAGGTAATTTGTTTTCTGAATTTTCTCTTATGATACTACCAACTTGTCTTGTAATATCTCCATACATGCACGGAACTCTTGTTAAATCGCCATCACCGTCTTGATAACTAAAGTTGCTAAACACTCTAATTATTTGCGTAAGGTATCTACGTATTTGTCCATCATAAAAAAACTGCATTAATTACTTGCCTTTGCTCTTAGTGCTTTACTTAAAGCCTGTCTTTCAATTACTTCTTCGCCAGCAATTGTATTTACAGTAGTATTATTAATAAATGTTCCTTTTAGAGTATCTCTAGTATCATCATTTGTCATAGTTGTTCTTACAGCATCTTCTATTTTCGTCCAGCTGTTTCCGTCATATCTAAACAGTCTATTTGGTAGTAAATCTGTTCTTAAAAAATAACTACCAACAGCAGGATTGTTAGGAAATCCAGTACCTTCACCAAACGGTGCACCATTAGGTGGTATACCGTCACCTACGAGATACCCTTGATATCCGTTGCCGTCAGGTGTGATAAAAACTGTATCTGATGATATAGTACCATCGACTAATAAGTCTTCATAGTCTACACTTAGTAAGTTCATTTCGTCATTTTCGTTTACTGAAAGAGTATAAAACTGTATAGTACTATAACCACTTTGATTTGCATATTCTTCTGCTTGCGCAATTACAGCATCGTTAATTTGCATTTCTTTTTCATATGTACTTAATACATCACGTAATGTACTTCCGGCTTCGTCGCCTGCATCAAGGTCTAATATATCTTTGTATTCTTGCGAATCCATTATTTGTTTTACTCTAACTCTGTATAGATGAGGATACCAAGTTTGGCTAAATCCTTCTGCTGCTCTAGTCACTTCATCAACTACATAAAATCTTTTTAATGCTACACTATAATCGTTTGCTGCGTATTCGTCAATTAAATGAGGTAGTTCAAATACATCACCTGGCATAATTTTTCTACCTAATGTTTTGACACTACTATTAATATGCATTGTCATAAACAGTGTATCATTTTGTAAAAATAAACCAAACTGACTTAGATCAAAGTCTTGATCTTGTACATTATAGTGTGCTCTTACATTATAGATATCGGGATCGTATTTTCTGTCTCGGTTTTCTAAAAACAATAAATCTTGTATATTAGTATCTGCTACAGCATCATATGCTGGTTGTTCAGGAGTGGCATCATCAGCACTTACAGATTTGGGTCCTAAATACTTGTGTATTAGTAAATCTGTTCCTCCTACGGTAAATTGTTCATAGATCATCTTATCTAAGAAAAAGTAATCGTTTGACCTCTCCGGCCTGTATAGACTTAAACGTGGCATACTTATATTTATGATAAATACTGTATGGAGAACTTTGATGGTAGACAGCAACTTAACAACAGTAAAACAACAGGTATTTGATTATGTAAACGCAATGCTCGGCGGCGGAATGGTTGATGTCGAACTTGATCCAATTCATTATGAAACAGCGTTGACTAAATCTTTAACCAAATATAGACAACGTAGCGAAAATAGTGTAGAAGAAAGTTATGTCACTATAAAACTAAATCAAGATCAAAATGTTTATACTCTGCCTCAGGAAATTATTGAAGTAAGAAAAATTCATAGACGAAGCGTTGGTAGTAGACTTGGCGGACTTGGAGGTAGTAGCGGCGGCAATCCAATATCTACACAGACTATTACTGCTACTGCTGGACAAACAGAATTAACTGTAAATTATAATTTATTATCAGTTGCTACAATTAGAGTTGAGGTAAATGGAGTTGCTACCACCAATTTTACTACCGATAGTGGACAAAATACAATAACATTAGTAAATCCGTTAAATGCCGGAGATGTTGTAGGAATAAAACTTTTTCCAGAAGGCGAAAATTTAGGTGGCAGTTTATTTGAACCATTTAATTTAGCATACACAAATACTTATTTGTTAGCAGGTTCGGGTATTGGAGGATTAGCAACTTATGATTTCTTTGCTCAACAGCAAGAATTAGTAGGACGTATGTTTGGTAGCTTTATGGAGTTTACATGGAATCAAACTACAAGTAAATTAACCATACTACAACGCCCGAGATCAGAAGAAGAAGTTATGTTGTTTTGTTATAATTATCGCCCAGATGATCAGTTATTAAGAGATTACAAGTCGCAACAGTGGCTTAAAGATTATACGCTGGCAAGTTGTAAATATATGCTAGGAGAAGCACGTAGTAAGTTTGCTACAATTGCTGGTCCAGGCGGCGGCACATCGTTGAATGGCGACACTCTAAAGAACGAAGCAATGCAAGAAATGGAAAAGCTAGAAGCAGATTTATCCATGGCTGTAGCAGGCGGTACAGGATACGGATTCTTAATTGGATAAAGTAAAAAAGGTTATTGCCGGCGGTTGTAGTTTTACAGCAGGATCAGAATTAAAAGATTGGAATGCACAACAGCCTAACGTAGGAATTTTAAGACCTCGTAGCGATTTTACATGGGCTAATTGGCTACAGAAAAAAATATACAAAAACGCAACTGTAGACAACACAGCTATTCCTGGTAGCGACTACGGCGGATGTGTTAGGCGTGTAATTTTTCAAACTAACAAAATGTTAAAAATATATAAACCTGACGAAATAGTTGTTTGTATTATGTGGACAAGTATTTTACGCAGAGAATATCCGAGAATAACTCCAATTAATATGGAAACATTCAACGACGACGAAGATAAATTTTTCAGTTCGCTTCCTTCAGATGGAGACGGTTTAAAGAGTTATTGGTCAATTAGATCAGGAATAGAACGTAGACAATATATTTCCGACGAACATTTAAATCGTACACTTATTGAGTTTTACACAAGACGTGCAACTGCTGACAATCATATATATTATCCTTTACAACAATTAGAATATCTTACTAGTTGGTTAAAAATGCACAATGTTAAATTTTATTATACATGCGCTTTTAATGATTTATTAAGTCTTGAACATCATCGGCCTAATATATTTTATGAAGACATGAAACAAAGATTAGATTTAAAAAATATTGTTCATAGAGAAGACAATGAGGGTTTCTATGAATGGGCTAAAAAACACAATTACAAATGTGGAGAAACAGACCATCCATTAGAAGCAGCACAAGAAAAATGGGCTGATTTATTTTCTAAATACATAGTTGACAAAAACAAAACTATATAGTATAGTTAGTGTATGCGTAAGAAAAAGTTATTAGTAATAGGTCACGGTAGACACGGTAAAGATACTGTGTGCGAAATTCTAAGAGATGAGTACGGGTACACATTTGAAAGCAGTAGCAAGTTCTGTTCAAAGTTATTCATCTATGACGATTTAAAGGACAAATATGGATATGCTAATGAAGAAGAGTGTTATGCTGACAGGCATAGTCACAGAGCAGAATGGTATAATGCTATCTGCGATTATAATGTTCCTGATGCAGCGACTCTAGGTAGAGAAATGTTTACTGCCTATGATATCTATTGTGGGCTACGCAACAAGCGTGAATTTTTTGCAATGCAAAACACTGGTGTGTTTGATTATTGTATCTGGGTTGATAGAAGCAATCACTTGCCTAGTGAGTCTAAAGATAGTATGAGCCTCGAACAATGGATGGCAGATTACACTATTGACAACAACGGAACGTTGGATGATCTTTGGTTTAATATTAGACAGCTAATGACACATTTACATAGATAACTACGCACTTAACCCCTTAAAAACCCCGTTTTCCACCAGATCTGCTAAATAATACTATAATAGCAATGTTTAGGAGAACAATAATGGCATTAACATCACCAGGTGTAGAAGTCCAGGTTATTGACGAGAGTTTTTATACTCCAGCAGAACCAGGTACAGTACCTATTATATTTGTCGCAACAGGCGAGAATAAATTAAATGGTGCCGGAACAGGAATAGCTCCTGGTACCACTAAAGCAAATGCTGGAAAACCTTACCTACTTACTTCACAGCGTGAACTTGTAGATACCTTTGGTGATCCAACATTTTATGTTGATAATAACAACAATCCAATCCACGGCGGGGAACAAAATGAATATGGTCTTCAAGCAGCATATTCGTACTTAGGTGTAAGCAATAGAGCATATGTAGTAAGAGCAGATGCTGATCTTGCAGCAATATCAGCTAGTGCAACACCAACTACTGCCAATCCAGCAGATGGAACATATTGGTTAGATACTGCTAATAGCAGATACGGAATTTTTGAATGGAATGGCAGTGCTGTTTCAGTTTCAAATACAACAGGACAAAGTTTTACAAATAAGACACCTGTTGTAATTACAGATTCAACTAAAATAGTTGGCGGAGGTGATTATACACCAAAAGCAAGTGTTGGGTCAATAGGAGATTATGCTCTTGTTGTTCTTACAACTGTTCCAACATTATATTACAAAAACACATTAGGCAACTGGGTAGTAGTAGGAAGCGCAGACTGGAAAGCAAGTTGGCCTTCAATTATAGGAACAGCAAGTGTGTCCGGAGACGTATTTACAGCTAGTGATAACTTTACTGTTAATCAAACTGGCGGTACACAAATCTTTACATTTGTAGTAACTGGAACCACTGCATCATCGTTTGTGACTGATTTTACTACAGCCGCAGCAGGAACTGGTATATCAGCAGCCGTTGTAAACAACAGAATTGAAATTTACAATGACGGTTCTGTGCATGATGCATTTAAGCTAGATGGCACAGGTACAGTATTAACTGATGCAGGTCTTGTAGGTGCAGTAGATTATGCTGCTCCTAAGTTGCAAGCAAGTGCGCATACAAGTGTTCCTCTTTATAAAACTGGCGACGAAGGAAGACCAACTGGTAGTATATGGGCTAAAACAACTACTCCAAATGCCGGTGCAAACTGGAGTGTAAAAGTTTGGAATGATGATACAGAATTATGGGACACATCAAGTGCTCCAATTTATGGATCAAATCATGCAGCAATTTGGAGTATGGACTTGTCAGGTGCAGGTGCAAATCTTACAACTGCAAATCTTTACATTCAAACCAATACGACTGAAGCAGCAACAAACTTGGCAGATTTTACAATCTTCAAGCGCAATGCAGCAGGTGCAACAACAATTACAAGTTCTGCTATTACAGCAAGCACATTTGTATCAGGAACAGGCGATTTTACAATCAGTGAGAGTGTAAAAGGCAGTCCAATGATGAGTACGCCGGTCACTGTAGTATGGTCACCAAATGGCGAGATTGCTGATGCTGATGCACTAGCAGGTGCAATTAATGCAGCAGGTTTAGCTAACGTGAGTGCAAGTATTGTGTCAGGTAATAAAGTTGTTATCGAACATGCAACAGGCGGTGAAATTAGAATTGTAGATACAAATACAAAATTTGTTTCAGCTTTCCCAGCATGGAATTATACTAATTCTACAGGCACTGCAAACTTGTATGACGATCCAACTGGCGCTGCAAATAGTTATGTAGCAAGTCTTTGGAAAGAACTTTCATATACAGCAAGCGACGATGCACCAACTTCACTAGCAGCAGATGGCGCACTATGGTACAGTAGCGTAATTGACGAAATTGATATCATGGTACACGACGGTACAAACTGGAAAGGTTATGTAAATGAATATGCAGACTCAGATCCAGCAGGTCCTACTGTAAGTGCTACCGAACCAGAAGCACAATCAGATGGTAGTGCATTGGTCACTGGAGATATTTGGGTAAGCACAGCTGACCTAGAAAACTTTCCAGCAATTTACAAGTACAATGCTACATTAAGTAGTTGGGTAGAAATTGATAAAACTGATCAAACTACTGAAAACGGTGTAATATTTGCAGATGCACGTTATAACACAGCAGGCGCAAATAGTGGCTCGGCTGGTGATATTGCAGACTTACTAGCTAGTGATTACTTAGATCCAGATGCACCAGATCCTGCATTATATCCAAAAGGTATGTTGCTTTGGAATCTACGTAGAAGTGGATTTAATGTAAAACGTTTTGAACGCAGCTATATTGATTTAGCAGCTGAAAATACAAGAGCAGATGACGAATCAATGGCAGCATACTATCCGCATCGTTGGGTGACTGAATCAGCTAATGAAGCAGACGGTTCAGGAAGTTTTGGACGTAAAGCACAGCGTAAAGTTGTAGTACAAAAACTACAAGCAATGCTAAACGAAAACCAAGATATTCGCGATGACGAATCACGTATCTTTAACTTGATTGCAACACCGGGTTATCCAGAACTAATTGGCGAAATGATCACACTAAACTATGACAGAGGCCTAACAGCATTTGTTGTTGGTGACTCACCAATGCGTTTAACTTCAGATGCAACTTCGCTTAACGAATGGGCAACCAACGTTAATACAGTTGTTGAAGATAACGATAACGGTCTTGTTAGTAGAGATGAATACTTAGGTGTTTATTATCCGAGTGGCTTTACTAGTGATAACTCAGGCAACAACATTGTTGTTCCAAGTTCGCACATGGTACTACGCACTATTGCACTAAATGACCAAGTTGCTTATCCATGGTTTGCACCAGCAGGTACAAGACGTGGTGGAGTTACAAACGCAAGTTCAACTGGTTATATCAACAGCGAAGGCGAATTTGTTGCAACAGCACTAAACGAAGGTGTAAGAGATACATTGTATGCAAACAATGTAAATCCAATTACATTCTTAACAGGTGCAGGACTTGTTGTATTTGGACAAAAAACTCGTGCAAGAAATGCAAGTGCATTGGATCGAATCAATGTTGCAAGACTTGTAGTATTCTTACGTAGTCAGTTAAACACATTAGCAAAACCATACTTGTTTGAACCAAATGATAAAATCACTCGTGACGAAATCAAACAACAAGTTGAAAGTCTAATGGTAGAACTAGTAGGACTAAGAGCACTATTTGACTTCTTAGTTGTGTGTGACGAAACAAATAACACACCATCAAGAATCGATAGAAACGAGTTGTATGTAGATATTGCTATTGAACCAGTAAAAGCAGTAGAATTTATTTACATTCCACTACGTATTAAAAACACAGGCGAAATCGCAGGGTTATAATATCATAATGTAGGGGGTAAAATAAAAACCCCCTACAAATGATAAATACTTGTGTATTAAGGAGAAACAATAGATGGCAATCTCGACTCTATTAAATTTAACAGTTCCATTAGCAAACGACACTACTTCTAGTAGTCAAGGTTTACTTATGCCAAAACTTCAGTATCGCTTTAGAGTGACACTAGAAAACTTTGGTATTAGCGGGAACACAACAGAATTAACAAAACAAGTTATCGATGCAACTAGACCAAACATTCAGTTTGATCCTATTCAATTAGATGTCTATAACAGTAAAATTATGATGGCAGGTAAGCATACATGGCAAGCTGTCACTGTTAACTTACGTGATGACATTAACGGTAATGTGCAAAAACTAGTTGGCGAACAACTACAGAAACAATTTGACTTTTTTGAACAAGCAAGTGCTGCTACTGGTCAAGACTATAAATTTACACAACGTATTGAAGTCTTAGACGGTGGTAATGGAGCAAATACTCCACAAGTACTAGAAACCTGGGAACTTTATGGTTGCTATTTGAATAGTGTTGATTACGGTAGTATGGCATATGGTACTAATGATGCAATGCAAGTTGCATTAAGTATTACATATGATAATGCAGTACAGCTCAATGTTGGAGTAGGAACACCAAACAACTTCCAAGACAGAAATAGTGAAACAGGCACAGGTGCTACAGGCGGCGCAGCTCTTTAATACTTAAATGAGATTGCATCAATGAAAAGGAGTCGAAAGGCTCCTTTTTCTTTATATACTCAGTTTAAAATAAAGATAAATACTGTATGGCAACAAATAGTTTTTATGATAACTTCAGCAGTTTAGATAGTGGCAAAGGCATAGTCGGTGATTTTGCTCATGCGTCTGCATTATATAGACGAAATAACTTTAGACTTGCACCTAAAGTTAAATTTCTTTATCATGTTGTAGTAGATGTAAACACTACGGCACTTGGTATATTAGGCAACAGTGTTTTTAGTATATTAAACAAACGTGAATTTAACTTGCTTGCAAACGCAGCTGATTTACCGAGATACAGTATTCAAACTGAAACTTTAAATCAATACAATAGAAAAAAAGTAATTCAAACTCAACTTCAATATAACGAGGTTAATATTGATTTTCACGATGACAATGCAGGGCTTACTAGTTTATTATGGGAAGCGTATTACAGATATTATTATCAAGATGGCAACTATACTGATCAAGGTAGTAGACCTAGAGCATATCAAACTAAATTATATGATACAGACATAGCAAATACATACAGGCATGGTTTTAATAGAAGACGATCAACTGACATACCATTTTTTAATAGTATTACAATTCATCAATTACATCCTCAAAATAAAGAAAGTACTTTTACAAGTTTTACACTTGTAAATCCTATTATTACAGAATGGCAACATGACAGAGTTGATCAATCAGATGGATCTGGTGTAATGCGTAATTCAATGAGACTTGCATACGAATCCGTGTTGTATGACAGAGAAATTACTAGTCCTGATAAAATACAAAGTTTTGGAGATATACAACACTACGATACAGTACCAAGTCCGTATAATAGTGTTAGTACAAATAGCATAGCAAAAGATTCCGATGATAATACTTTTTGGGAATCTATATTTACTGACTTACTAGTAGGGATTGTTAACCTTACTGACTTTAATTCTCAACAACGACAAAGTCAACTGCCAAATAATGTAAGACAAATTGGTCAAACAACACTGCCGTCAACTACAAATACAAACTTCTTTCCAAGTTCTGTAAACCCAAACAGTGTCACAACGGCACAACCTATCAATACAGTATTTCAGAATTTTAATATTAGTAATCAACAGTCTTCTAGAGAAATAAACAATAATCAAAAACGTTTAGCAGACTTTGCAAAAAGTCTTACAACTACACAATTATCTACCTATACAGGAAGAAACATACAAGAATCAAAACAGTTTTATGATACACTATCACCTAATGTAAAATTTCAAATAGAGCAGGCAGCAGCAACAGAATCTAGTACACAAGGATTTGTTAGTAGATTAAACGAAATAGGAATTTTGTAATGAGCAGTTATGCAGATGAAGAAAAATCACAAAAGCAAGACAGTGGTAAAGAAGTTAGACAATTATTTGATAGGTATTTTACTAAGCAAATTAGTTTAACTAGTAATGAAGTTGATACTGTTGTAGGATTTTTTACAAAAAGAAAATTTACAAAAGATGCAGCAATTGCAGTATCTACTGTAATATTACAACAAGCTAAATCAGAAAATAAAAAAGTATTTGAAATTATTGACACACTTGAAGGATTAGATGAAGTCCAATTAAGTAGGCTAGTAAGTGCTATCCTTAATAATAATAGAAGCAGAATAAGTGCATTAGGTTATAAAAATGATTATGCAACTCAAACTACAGAGAATAGAAATGTGAGACTGTAATGGGACGCTTTGCACAGGGCAAGTTTACACTAAAAAACCCTGACAAATATATAGGTGGCCGAACTCCAACATATCGTAGTAGCTGGGAATTTGCTTTCATGCGTATGTGTGATCAAAATGATAACATATCAAAATGGGCAAGCGAATCAATAAAAATTCCGTATAGAAATCCTTTTACAGGAAAACATACAATATATGTTCCAGACTTTTTTATAGTGTATAATGATCGTACTGGAAAACAACATGTAGAATTGATTGAAGTTAAGCCTGCAAATCACACTTTTAAAGAACAACTAGGTAATAGTAAACATAATAAAGCACATTACGTATTAAATCAAGCTAAGTGGGGCGCAGCAAAGCACTATTGTAAACAAAAAGGCATGATGTTTAGAGTTGTCAACGAAGGAGATATTTTCCATCAAGGCAAACGTAGATGAAAATATACGAACAAACATTTCCTTGGAAACACTGGATAATAGATAATTTTTTAGATAAGTCTGATGTTGCAAAACTTTCGTATGTTGCTCATAAACATATTCAAGAAAACAACAGTAAATTTCATTATACCGTTGATAGTTTACAAGATCCGTACAAACAAATATTATCTAGTGCTATAGAAAAAATGCCAGATGTAATTGAAAATTTAAATTACACATCGCCTAGAAAATATAAAAAAATATATGCACTCGGGCATTTAGCTGTTAATCCTGCTAATTATAGTTTCCAACCTCACTGTGATGATGAAACAAAAATATGGACATTTGTGACATACATAGGACCTAACAAAAGTACAGGAACGTATGTAATGACAGATATGAATGAAAATAACAAAATAGAAATTCCCTGGATGCCGGGACGATGCTTAGTTTTTGCAGGAAATACTGGCGAAACATGGCACAGTTATACCAGTAGCAACAATTGGCGTGCAACTATAACCGCTTATATGAACACCAATAAAAATTGGGGTAAATAAAGTAAGCATATAATGGAATAGTACTATGACCAAAAAACTAGAAGACATGTTAAATCTTCCTGATAATAAAGATCTTAATGAAGAAGAAAATATTTCTCCTGTTGTAGAACACGAAGACACATTTAGAGATATTGCAGAGTTTGACAAAATTTCCGATGCCTTGCCTGCTGTAAAAGGTCTTGGTGATATGGCAGATAAAGAGCTCAACGAAGTTGCTAATAAAGCAATGACTGCATACGACGATTTAATGGACTTAGGAATGAATGTAGAATCACGTTATAGTGGAAGAGTATTTGAAGTAGCAGGCACTATGTTAAAAACTAGTCTAGATGCAAAAGTAGCAAAATTAGATAAAAAATTAAAAATGGTAGAACTGCAACTTAAAAAAGAAAAACAAGATAGAGACAGCGGACCGGGTGATGGCGATATAGTTAGCGGAGAAGGTTATGTTGTGTCTGATAGAAATAGTTTATTAGAGCGCCTAAAAGGCATAGATAAAGATAAATAGTAATATAATTTAGGATACGTCGATGAAAAATTTTGCTGATTATTTAACAGAATCAAAAAGAACATATGAATTTAAAATTGGTATTGCAGGTGATCAACCTGATGGATGCGAAGATATGATTGAAACAGGATTATCAAAGTTTGGTATTTCTAAAATGTCAACTGGTAAGAAAACACCAATTCAGGAACGTCCTTTAGACTTTCCGCAATTAGAAAATATGGAAGTTCATTACTATGAAGTAGAACTTACTTACCCTACAACTGTACAAGTTTTACAAGAATATTTAGGCAATGTATGTAGTGTCCCCCAAAGTCACATTATTGTGCGTAATACAAGTGAACCACAAGAATTATATCAGCAAGAAGACTCCAGTGATGAATATGTATCCAAACTAACACAGGAAGATTTAGGCGGCGAATCAGCACAAGAAAACGTAGGAACAGATCGTGTTATGAATTTGTTAAAAGAATTAGAAACAGCACGTAAGGACCGAGGCAACAATTATGTAGGTGAAGCACCAGTAGGTGAAAGCAAAGACATTGGCGATGCTGAGAATACAAAAAGTCCTATAGGAGCATAACATGAAAATATCAGAAATCAAAGTTATTAAAGAAGCAGCACCGACTACATTTACTCCAACGCACTACGGCGGTATAGGCGGATCAAATAATGTTATGCTGCACACAGATGGCAATCTTTATTTCAAACGTGGAAATGAAATAGTAAGATGGAATGGCAACCCAACTGGAGAAGGCATTCTTGGTCGATGGAACCCTGCAACTATCAAAGGTACAATAGTTAATGGGCAAAGAGTTCCGTATCCGGCAGGAACAAACTTTAGTAATGCACCAAGAGCAGCAGCACCAGGAGGAGCAGCACCTGCACAGCAAGCACCTGCCCAAAATCCACGTCCAGTAACTGGTGGAAGTTATGACCAAGGATTGCTACGTAGAGGTAGTAGAGGCGAAGGTGTAAAAGAACTACAACGTAAATTAGGTATGCCAGAAAATGAACAGGATGGTATATTTGGACCTAAAACTGAACAAGCCGTGAGAACATTACAACAATCACAAGGTATTGCAGTTGATGGTATAGTAGGTCCAGAAACACGTAGTACTATCGAAAAACTTCAAGCACCTGAGGATGATAGTGCTCCAGAGCAAACACCTTCAGAGCCTACCGATCCAACTCCACCAGAAGCAGATGCAGAACAACCACCAGAAGCTGAGTTTGGCGCTGGCCCACCTCCACCAACTGCTGAACCACCAGAAGCAGATGCAGAACAACCACCAGAAGCTGAGTTTGGTGCTGGCGGACCGCCACCAGAAGCTGAACCACCAGAAGCAGATGCGGAAGCACCTGCAGAACCTGCTCCAAGCGGGCGTGTAGAAGCAGATACTATTAGAACTAGATTATCACCTGAAGCACAAGGTAAGTTTGATGACCAAATACAAGAATTTGATGGTGATCTTCTTAAGATGTTGGTAGATGCAAAAAATCAATCAAATGACTTTTGGCAAAGACCTGAGTGGAGAGATTTTTATGAAGAAGTATTTGGCATCACAGTAAGCGGTGGCAGAGTAACAGACAATCCACGTGCAGGTATAATTGATATTAATTCAATTCCTGACATGCCGAGAACTAGAGGCAGAGGTACAGCACAAGCTGATACAGGTGAATTATTAGGTCAAATCAAATATAAAACAATTGACGATATGGAAGAGTCAAGAATATTAGATCTAGCAGGAGTAAAAATGAAAAAGAAACTAGACGAAGCAAGCATCAATATCAATGGTGCTGATGCAAGCGAAGTAGCAGAAATACTCCGCATGATGCAATTAGCAGGCGCTGATGGCGCAAAAATGGTAGAACCAGATGATATCAATTCTGGTCCTAAGCCGTGTCCAATTTGCGGTAAAATGCATGGACCAAGTCAGCCAATGGGCGGTTGCGGTAGTGAACCAAAAGAACCAGAAATGGGAGATATGATTCGTTTAATGGCTCCTGAAGAACAAATGGCACAAGAAGATACGGATGGAAACTTTGCCGATGCAACTACAGAACCAGATGCCGAATATATGGGATCAAATGCAGGTGATGTTAGTGATGTAATACCATCAGGAAACGATTTGCATAAAGATAAAGGATCCTATCCAGCAACAGCAGGCGGCGATAATCCTATGAATGTTAAAGATAAAGATTTAGAAGAAACAATTAAATCAAGATTGCTTACAGCATTAGCAGAAAAAAAATCACCAGCAGGTGGCAGCGACGGTAAGTAAATACCCCTTAGAACTCAATAGCGCCTCCGGGCGCTATTTTTTTGGTTAAATACAACATGGCAGCATCATTGGACGGCGTCTTAATTAAAAAGGCGAATAGAAAAGAAACATTTACAGAAGAACAAATAGCAGACCTTTTGGCCTGCATGGATCCAGATATGGGATACTTGCATTTTTCTCGTAAGTTTGCTTATATTCAACATCCTACAAAAGGAAAACTATTATTTGATCCATATACATATCAATTAGGATTAATGGATAGTTATCACAGCTATCGTTTTAACATAAACATGATGCCTAGGCAAACAGGCAAGACAACTTGTGCCGCAATATATCTAGCATGGTTTGCAATGTTTAATCCAGATCAAACTATTCTTATTGCAGCACACAAGTATACAGGTGCGCAGGAGATTATGTCACGCATACGCTTTGTGTATGAAACTTGTCCTGATCATATCAGAGCAGGTGTCACAAGTTATAACAAAGGTTCGATTGAGTTTGAAAACGGAAGTCGTATTGTAAGTCAAACGACAACAGGCAACACAGGACGTGGTATGAGTATTTCACTATTATACTGTGACGAGTTTGCATTTGTTATGCCTAACATTGCAGAAGAATTTTGGACATCAATATCACCTACACTAGCAACTGGTGGTCGTGCTATTATTACTAGTACACCTAACTCAGATGAAGATACCTTTGCTACTATTTGGAAACAAGCAGAACAAAAGTTTGATGAACACGGTGAAGAACAAGATGTAGGCATAAACGGATTTCACTCGTTTATTGCAGAATGGCACGAGCACCCAGACAGAGACGAAGCGTGGAAAAAAGAAGAAATTGGACGTATTGGTGAAGAAAAATTCCGTCGAGAATATGGTTGCGAATTCTTAGTATTTGACGAAACACTAATCAATAGTATTAAACTTGCGTCTATGGAAGGCAATGATCCTATTATAAGAATGGGACAAGTGCGTTGGTATAAAAAGCCTGATGCAAAAAAATCGTATGTAATAGGATTAGATCCTAGCATGGGCACCGGCGGGGATTATGCAGCAATACAAATTATAGAATTGCCCACATACGAACAAGTCGGAGAATGGCAGCATAATACAACTGCAATACCAGGACAAGTTAGAGTACTTGCAGATGTATGCAAGTATCTTGCAGATGAAATGAAAACGTCTAGCAACATATACTGGAGTGTTGAAAACAACGGTATTGGCGAAGCAGCCTTATTAGTAATCAATGATTTTGGAGAAGAAAATATTCCAGGATTGTTTATAAGTGAGCCTATACGAAAAGGTCACGTAAGAAAATTTAGAAAAGGCTTTAATACAACACACAGTAGTAAAACAACTGCATGTGCAAGATTAAAAACAATGGTCGAAAATGATAAACTTACTGTACGCAGCAAAGCACTACTCAGTGAGTTAAAAGCGTACATTGCATCAGGTAGTAGTTTTCAAGCAAAACCTGGACACCACGATGATTTAGTTAGTAGTCTTTTACTTACACTTAGAGTAATGACAGTAATGAAGGATTGGGATCCAGCAGTGTACAATACTTTTAGTCAAATTGAGCATGAAGAAGATTACGAAATGCCAATGCCGATCTTTGTTAGTAGCAGTTATTGATAAATAGTATACAATGAGAAATTTAAACGTAGTAGCAGAACAACTTTTTAATGAAATTAGAGGACGCTTTCCTAGTGTCACTATTGGTGACGGAGACGGTAATGTCACAAATGAGCCAGCGATGGCCCGTTTTTATGAATTTGATTTTAAAAGTTTAGGAAATACATTAGGTAAAATTAGTGTCACGTTGGATGAAAAGTCTGGTGTCACAATTATGTATAATAAAGATTTTACCGAAGAGGTAGGTTATACGGAACAAGAAGAATGGTACAATTTTTTAAAAGGTGTACGAGTATTTGCAAAAAAACGTTTATTAAATTTTGAAGTTAGAGATATTAACAAGAGTAACTTTACTCAAAGAGATTACAGCTATATGGCAACAAATCGCGGAGAAACAAAAATGAATGAATCAGCATTACGTGGAACTAATAAAACAAGTTATCAACGTATTGGTAATGCTAAATTAAGTATTAGGCATACGGGTAATATAGAAGAAGGCGAAAGCAGAACTAAAAAAATTGGATCTCTTTTTGTAGAAAATTCACAAGGTGAAAAATTTAAATATCCCTTCAAACATCTTGCAGGTGCAAGAGCAATGGCTGTTCATGTTAGTGAAGGTGGTCATCCATTTGACGACTTTGGCAAACATATTACAAGCATGAGTGAAGAACTTTCAAATCTCCGCAAGTTTAAAACATACATGGGTCGTAGTAGTGTAATGGCAGAAAGTTTATCTGAGCATATGGAAACTGTAAATGAACGAATTGCATCTGTACGTAAAACTGTTCAAAGTCTCCAAAAGTCATCAAATTATACAAAAGCATTTGAAAATTTTGAACCAACTGAAAAAACAGTTGTGCCAGAGGATATTGCAGATAGTTGGATTGATCAATTAACAGTAAAACAGTTTAATGAAGAACTAAAAGATGTGTTTCCATACATTTATAATTTAATCGGCGAAACTTCTAAACCTACAGAATTAAACTTTGACGATATAGTAATTGAAGCAAGAGTTGATGAAGCTTTACCTGTTATTATAGGTTTACTAGGACTTGCTGGTGCAGCAGGATATGCAGCATATAAAAAATTAGGTGCCGAAAATAGTCCATTAGGACAAGCACTAAAACAAGCAGCTGATAATGGCGACACAGAAGCAGCAAAATATTTAAAAAACTTAGGCGCAATGGTAGATGGCGGCGATTCAAAAACATTACAAATGCTAAAGTTTAAATATATGGACGAACCGTCATCAATGAAGTCTGAGTCGCAAATTGATGCAGCATTTGATAACTTGTTAGGTCAGTTTGCAGATAACTTTACTGCACAAGTTGAAGGTTCTTCAGAAAAGCGTTGGAAGCAAACTTCAATGGATCCAAAAGCCGCAATACTAAAGTTTGGCAAAGACAATGTAAAGATTAAAAAAGGCGGACTTAATAATGGCGACGACATGGTATCAGTATTAACTGATGACGACACCGACGAAGGCAATGCATATGCACACGCTGTAAGACAAGCTAAAATGAATGGCAAGAAAAAAGGCGATAAAGTAGACGGACCAGATGGTGATGAGATTGTAATCGAAAAAGACAAAACACCACTAGGCGAGTTTATTCTAAGTTATTATGATAGAAAAACAGGCAAGTTTCCAAAAGGCGAAACAGCAGTATTGACTAGTGTAGAAAAAGACTACGGAGATCAATACGTCAAGCCAGCAAGTCAGTTTATAGAACGTCTAGGTCGAGTATATGAAAAATACCAGGCACGTAAGATGACAGACTTTACAAGAATTCAAGAGTTAGCTGGTTTAAGATAATCAGCTAGTTCTTAATAAAACTTGTCATTTTTTTACTTGACAAGTCATAACTAAACGTGTAGTATGTAATAGTGCTACACATAAAAGGCACAGGAGCAACACTAGTTGTTCCAACATAGGCATAACATTATAGGAGAAAAGGCACTATGGCATCATTAGCAGAAATCCGAGCAAAGCTCAAAGAACAAGAAGCCGGCGCAGGCGGTCAACGCACAGGCGGTGGCGACAACGCAATTTACCCATTTTGGAATATGAAAGAAGGCGAGCAATCAACGCTGCGTTTCCTTCCTGATGGCGATCAAGACAATACTTTCTTTTGGAAAGAACGTTTGATGATCAAACTTCCATTTAGTGGAGTAAAAGGTGATACAGCATCACGCCCAGTACAGGTACAAGTACCATGTATGGAAATGTATGGCGAAAGCTGTTCAATTTTACAAGAAGTACGTGGCTGGTTCAAAGATCCATCACTAGAAGATATGGGTCGTAAGTACTGGAAGAAACGTTCATACATCTTTCAAGGGTTTGTGACTGAAGATCCAATTGGCGAAGAAGCGCCAGAGAATCCAATTCGACGCTTTATTATTGGTCCACAAATTTTCCAATTGATCAAAGCAGCCTTAATGGATCCAGACATGGAAGAATTGCCAACAGATTATACTGCTGGGGTAGACTTCCGTTTGTCAAAAGGTACTAAGGGCGGATACGCAGATTATGGCGCAAGTAATTGGGCACGTAGAGAGCGTCCACTCGGTGATGCAGAGATGGCAGCAGTGAATACACACGGCTTGTTTAATCTCAATGACTTCCTTCCTAAAAAGCCAGACGAAGTGGCACAGAAAGTTCTTGCAGAAATGTTTGAAGCAAGTGTTGATGGTGAAGCGTATGATCCAGATCGTTGGAGCAATTACTTCCGTCCAGCAGGCATGGCAGCACGTACAGGTGATCCGCAAAAAGCAGCATCACCACAGGCAACTGCTGTAAGTCAAAGTGCGCCAGCACCAACACCAGTAGCTGAAACTACAACTGATACAGGTTGGCAAGAACCTGCTCCAGCAGCAGCACCAGCAGCAGCAGAAGCAGCACCAGCAGAAGGTGGCGCCCAAGACATTCTAGCAATGATTAGAGCACGTCAAGGTTAATAAACAAACAGCCTCTACTAGTTAAACCAGAGCAGAGATTCACGGTTTACCTGTCAACACTCTAAACGCTAGTAGAGGCACTTTTTAGATTAGGAGATAATATGGCGAATAAAACATTCGATCCAACGAAGTTCCGTAATTCATTGACAAAATCTATTACGGGTATGAGTGCAGGCTTTAACGATCCGACAGACTGGATTAGCACAGGCAACTTTGCACTAAACTACTTACTAAGCGGCGACTTTCAAAAAGGTATTCCGCTAGGCAAAGTAAGTGTATTTGCAGGAGAATCAGGCGCAGGTAAATCTTACATTGTGTCAGGTAACATTGTAAAGTACGCACAAGATCAAGGTATTTTTGTTGTTCTAATTGACAGTGAAAACGCACTTGATGAAACATGGCTACAAGCATTGCAAGTAGATACAACAGAAGATAAACTTCTTAAACTTAACATGGCAATGATTGATGATGTTGCTAAGACAGTTAGTACGTTTATGGAAGACTATAAACAAATGGCAGAAGAAGAACGTCCTAAAGTACTGTTTGTAGTTGATTCGCTTGGTATGCTTATGTCACCAACTGAAATGGACCAGTTCCAAAAAGGTGATATGAAAGGTGACTTTGGTCGTAAAGCAAAAGCACTAAAGGCACTTGTAACTAACTGCGTTAATATGTTTGGTAGTTATAATGTAGGTATGTGTGTAACCAATCACACATATGCATCACAAGATATGTTTGATCCAGATGACAAGATCTCAGGTGGTTCAGGCTTTGTGTATGCAAGTTCAATGGTTGTTGCTATGAAGAAACTTAAACTTAAAGTAGATGCAGACGGCAACAAAACATCACAAGTACATGGTATTAGAGCAGCGTGTAAGGTTATGAAAACACGCTACAACAAACCGTTTGAAAGTGTACAAGTTGAGATTCCATATGAAACAGGCATGGATCCATATTCAGGTATGTTTGACTTGATGGATGCAAAAGGCTTGTTGGAAAAGAAAGGTAATCGTTATGAATACATTACCAGTGATGGTGAAGTGATGATTGAATTTCGCAAGCGTTGGACAGGAGATCTACTTGACAAAGTTATGGCAGATTTACCAGCTAAAGAAGCACAAGTTGCAGCTGAAGAAGCAGAAGCTGAACGTGCGGCACGGTTAGCTGAATTAGCTGAATTAGATGCCGAATTGGTAAATACCGATGATAACTTAGTTAAGGAAATTGCTGAAAATGAATGAAGAGTTTGTCGCTGATTTATGGGACTTGTTTAAAGAATACTTAGATAAAAAGCATATTGAAATGGCAGCTGAAAAGTATGTCGACGCACTTATTGATTACGGTATGGATGACGTACAACTCAAAGGTATAATGGGCGTAGATAAAACTTTAGATGCTGCTATTGAATATTACTTAGAAATGGATCAAGACGATTACGAAGATGAGTGGGATAACTAATGGCATGGTACAGTCGAGTAAGCAGAGATATTACGCAAATTCCGGCAGCAATACAACATTTTGAAACTGAACTAGTAAACGCAAGAGTTGAGTGCAAGTTAACTGGAAATGTTGAAAAAGCTGCGGCAGCAATGCCAGGCATTGTTGAATATCGGTTTAATCAACTGCAAGAAATTGAAGCTATCCTAAACTACTTAAATATCGAGCTACGTAAATTGCGTAGCTCGTACTTTAAGAAATATCTCGAAAACTACCAACGAGCTCTGTCAAGCCGTGACGTTGAAAAATACGTTGACGGTGAGGCAGACGTTGTTGATTATGAAAAGATTATTAACGAGTTTGCTCTACTACGCAACAAGTGGCTAGGTGTACTCAAAGCACTTGATCAGAAGCAATGGCAGATTACAAACGTAGTTAAACTTAGAGTAGCAGGAATGGAAGATGCAACACTCTAAATTATTGTTAACTGGATATAAAGGATTTATCGGTAGTCACTATTATGATTATATCAAAAATACAGATGATGTAGTTGTATATGATCAAAAAGATGGTACTACTAAAAATCTAAGATACTCAGATGTAACTAGTTCAATGCCTGATACAGATGTTGTAATACATCTTGCTGCTACAAACGGCACACGATTGTTTTATAAACATCCTACAGATGTACTAATTAACAACACACTGCCTACTATTAACTTGATTGAACGTTATAGAAATACTGATACAAAGTTTGTATTTGCTAGTACATGCGAAATATTTAATGGAGCAATAGATGCAGGTTATTACCATGTGCCAACTGATGAACAAGTACCGGTTATGTTTAACGACATTAAAAATCCAAGATGGAGTTATAGTATTCCAAAAGCTCTCGGTGAAAACTTAGTCGCAAACAGTGGTCTTGATTATCTAATTATACGTTATTTTAATATTTACGGCCCAAGACAAAAAGATCATTTTATTAGCGAGTTTGTAGAACGTTGTAAATTAGGCAAGTATTATATTAACGGTAATGACACACGTAGTTTTTGCTATGTAGATGATGCTGTAAAAATTACAGATATGCTAGTAAAAGATCATAGCAATTTAACTGTAAATGTAGGACAGGACATTGAGACACCTATAAATGTGGTAGCAAAATTAATTATGGGCTATATGGGTATTAATCCTGATAGATTAGAAATACGTTCTAGTCCAGTTGGAAGTGCTACACGTAGATGTCCTGACACAACATTAATGCAAACACTTACAGCATTTAATGATTATACACCATTAGAAGTAGGACTCAAAAAAACAGTTGAAAGTTTACTATGAGAATTGGTGTAATTGGTATTGGTAATGTAGGCAAAGCAAATGTAAAAGGCTTTGAAAAACTAGGACATACTGTTCTAGAACACGATATTAAATTTAATACTAAAATACAAGATGTACTAGATACTGAAATTATTTTTATTTGCACACACGAAGATCATGTAGAAATTGTTGTAAAGGATTTATTTCTATACAATTACAAAGGTGTAGTTGCAATTCGTAGTACAATTTTACCAGGAACAACAGATAGATTATTAAAGAAAAATAATTTAGATATTTGTTTTGTGCCAGAATTTTTAAGACAAGATTATGCAGATGTAGATTTTGAAGATTGTAAATTGCTTGCAATAGGCACCTATAGTTTAGCAGTTGCTCGTGTAGTTGCAGATGCGTTTAAGACATTACCACAATCTGTTGAATACATGTTGCCTGCAGAAGCAGAAATACTAAAATTGTATAATAATTCATATGCTAGTTTAAGAATTGTATTTGCTAATATGATGTATGATCTTGCAAGCAAATATAGTGCAAATTATGATATAATAAAAAATGCATATGTTAAGACAGAAAAAACCAGCGGACAATATTTAAATGTTAACAACGATTTACGTGGGTATAGCGGCGCTTGCTTACCTAAAGACACAGTTGCACTTATGAACTTGATAGATAGTTTACAATTAGATTATAATTTAATTAAATCGGTACATACAGACAATATAAAACTTCCAAAAAATTAAACAGTGTAAAGTGCGCATATAAATACTGTATGAAAACAGTATTAGTCACAGGCGGCTTTGATCCGCTTCATAGCGGACACATTGAATATTTTAAAGCAGCACGAGAACTAGGTGATAAATTAGTAGTAGGACTAAACAGCGATACATGGCTTGCAAATAAAAAAGGTCGTGCATTTATGCCATTTGGAGAACGTGCAAATATTATTAAACATCTTGAAATGGTTGACGATGTTATACTAGTCGAAGATGACAACACTGGCGGTACAACAAAAGCTATAGGATTAGTACTTGCAACACATCTCGGTAAATTAATTGTTGCCAATGGCGGTGACAGAGTTGATGGCGAAATACCTGAACAAGCAACATACGGAGACCACAACGATGTGGAGTTTGTGTTTGGAGTTGGCGGCAAAAATAAAGCCAATAGTAGCAGTTGGATACTAGACGAATGGAAAACACAAAAGACAGAACGTGATTGGGGCTACTGGCGTGTACTAGATGATGCACCAGACAACGGTTATAAAGTAAAAGAGCTTGTAATATACCCAGGCAAAAGTTTAAGTGATCAAAAACATTTTGAACGTTCAGAAGAATGGAATGTACTAGAAGGTATAGTTAAAATGGACACTGAATGGAATAGCGTACAAAGTAGCATACTATTACAACAGCAAAGTAGAACTTTTAATATTGGCAAAGAAGTTTGGCATAAAGCCAGCAATCCAGGTGACACAAATGCACATATACTAGAAGTGCAGTGGGGCGTGTGCTACGAAGATGATATAGAGAGAAGAGATTAATGAAAGTATTTGTAGGATACGATCCAAGAGAAGACATTGCTTATCAAGTATGCAAGCATAGCATTTTAAATAAACAACCAGCGGCAATTGTACGTCCATTAGTACAAAAAGAATTACGTGATGCAGGATGGTACAATCGTCCTATTGATAAGTTAGCAAGTACTGAATTTACCTTCACACGCTTTCTTGTGCCAGAGCTTGCTAACTTCAAAGGTTGGGCAGTGTTTATGGATTGCGACATGATCCTTACTACCGACATTAAAGAGCTGTTTGATCAAGCAGACGACAAGTATGCTGTTATGTGTGTGCAACATGATTACACACCCAAAGAAGGCATGAAGATGGATGGACAAAAACAAACAATCTATCCACGTAAGAACTGGTCAAGTGTTGTGCTGTTTAACTGTGCGCATCCTAGTAATGCTAAACTTACACAAGATATGGTAAATGATATAGAACTTAATGGTGCATACTTTCATAGATTTAGTTGGTTAAAAGATGAAGAAGTTGGGGAACTAGATCACACATGGAACTACTTAGTAGGTGTGTATGATGATATTGAAACTCCAAAACTAATACACTACACAGAAGGCGGTCCGTGGTTTGAAAACTATAGAGACTGTGAGTTTAACAAATTGTGGAAAAACGAACTTTATGATATGTTTAAGTAAGCATCTCAAAGACGACTTTATAAATGCATTTGCATCTGGTGCAGGATACAAGCCTACGGATGTTATAGATAAGTCTACAACACAAGATATTATTTTTAGAAGTATTGTAAAAAAAGATCTAATAACCCATAGACTAGAAAATAATCTTCCTTTCTTTTATATGGATAGCGGATATTTTGGAAATTATAGAAGCAGCAGAAATCCAGAAGCAAAAAAACTGTATCATAGAATTGTGCCTAATGGTTTGCAACATAACCAAATAATAAAACGTCCTGCTGATAGATTTGAAAGGCTAGGACTAAAAATAAAAAAACCAGTAAAAAGAAAAGGCAGTGCAGTGCTATTAGCACTTCCTAGTGCAAAGCCTTGTAAATTTTACAATATAGATTTAAAAAAATGGACAGAAAATACAATTACCGAAATTAAAAAACATACAGATAGAAATATAATTGTAAGAGAAAAACCTAAACAACGGTCAGAACGTGTAAACAATAGTATATACAAGGATTTTGAAAATGCACATGTGTTGATTACTTACAATAGTATTGCAGCAGTTGAAAGTGTGTTGTGCGGAATACCTGCTATTACACTTGCACCTACAGCAGCTGATCCTGTATGCGATAAAGATATTAGTAAGATAGAAAGTCTAACCTTACAGCATGCCGATAAACTAAATGCATGGGCACATCATCTAGCTTATGGTCAATTCCATTATCAAGAATTAGTAAATGGGTATGCCTACAAAATGTTAATGAGAGATAGAGAATTATGCGAGTAGATGTTTTTATGCAAAGTACCTTCGTTGAAGAAGAAAGAGATGTACTTAGAAGTTTATACCAAGGAGTCAAACAAGACTTAGTTCCAACAGATGATCCTAAAGACTTGGCTATTATAAAAAAAATAAATTCAAGTGTAGGTTTAAAGACCGGCGTAAATTATTCTTATGAAGAAAAAATCAAAGGAAAATATAACTTAGGTATTATGTTTGGTAGTTGGAAACCAGAAAGAGGCAATTTACATCACAAAGTTAGATCCGGAATAGTAGACACTGACCTTCCTTTTTTGTGTGTAGAAACTCAATTACTAGGTAGAAAAATTACAGACACACATGATTATTATAGAATTGGTCTCAACGGCTTTCTAAACGAAGCAGCAATTTTTGGCACTGAACAAAAATACGACATGGCTAGATTTGATAAATTAGGATTAAATTACAACGGATGGAAATCTAAAAGAGGAGACAAAGTTATTATTGCATTACAATTACCGGGTGATGCAAGTCTGCGTAATATGGATATAAACACATGGTGCATATGGGTTTTAAATAAATTAAGATACTTAACAGATCGGCCTATTGTAATACGTACACATCCTGCACTTAGTCAAAAAGGAATAGATGCTCATCAACAAATTTATCAATATCTTGCATTCAATCAAATGGACAATGTAAGTTTTGTAGATGGTAAAACTATGCCATGGAAAGATCAACTCGTCGAAGCACATTGCCTTATAACTTATACAAGCGGACTTGCTATTGATTCGGTACTAAATGGCGTTCCTGTGATTGCATGTGATTCAGGAAATTTTGCATGGAGTATTAGCAGTAATAGTGTAGAAAGAGTAGAGGATCCTTTTACAGCACCTGAGCAACAAGTTGAGGCATGGTTAAATACACTATCCTATTGTCAATGGAGTAAAACTGAAATGCAATCTGGTGAAGCATGGCAACATCTAAAACCTGCTATACTAGAGTATTTAAAAAACAAAGAATCAGATGAAAGTAGTTAGTTATTTAAAAGGTATACCAAATAGTAAGAATCGGGAAAAAATTGATCTTTTAAACTTTTTTGTTGAAGGAGTAAACCAACTTGGCGATCAAGGTATAGTTAGCACTAGTTCTATATGGCAACCAAGTGATGCAGCAGTATTGCAAGGATTTGTAGCAGAGCATAAAATTAAAACACAACGAGCTGCACATTTGCAATTACGTAAAAGTGTTTTTGATAATCAGTTATTAATAAAAAAATCTACTATTATAGCAGATAGTAATTTATTTTTATATGCAGATCCAGGCAACAGCAAACACTACTTACGCTATAGTAGTAATGGTATATTTCCAACTACAGGAAATTATTTCTGTGATAATCCAAATCCAGCAAAATGGCAAAGTATAAGTCGCAACTTAAATTTAAAATTAAAACCTTTACGCAAAGAAGGAAATCATATTTTAATATGTTGTCAACGCAATGGTGGCTGGAGTATGGGAGAACTTGATGTAGTAAGTTGGTTAAAGACAACCATAAAGCGTATACGTTTAGTATCTAGTAGACCTATAGTAGTTAGAGGACATCCTGGTGATAAAAAAGCAGTTGAATATTTAAATATTAAATTTAAAGATGCAAAAGTTGAGCTAAGTAAAAATCCACATATATTACAAGACTTTGAAAATTGCTGGGCAGTTATTACATATAATAGTAGTCCGGGTGTAGCAGCAGCAATAGAAGGTATACCAATATTTGTCACTGATCAAAATCCTAAAGTTAGTCAAGCATTTGATGTTGCAAATACAAATTTAAAAAGATTAGAAAATCCTAAAACATTTGATAGACAAACTTGGATTGAAAAAGTTAGTATGAGTCACTGGAACTTTGAAGAACTTAAATCAGGAGAAGCATGGCGTCATATAAGGAAATTTATATGAAAATAAAAATGGTTGCATTTCCTAATCCAGTAAGTAAGTTATATTATAATTGGGGCACAGGCATAGAAAAACACGGTGATAGTATATTACAATTATCTCCAGAAGATTCTTTAGAAGGATTACACGCAGATTGTTTCTATCAAACTAATGAAATAAAAATAAAATTTTTTAAAGGCATTAGAGAAGAAACACAAGGTAGGTATTATCAGTATATACTTAATAGTAAAAAACCATACATTGTAAGCGAATCCAATCCCTTTAGACAGTACGAAGGTTGGCAAAGATTTGGCTGGAATAGTTATAAATGGACAGCAGGTAATTTTAATAACGACAATGTTCCTAGAGATCGATGGAATAGATTTGAAAAAATTACAGGTGTAAAATTTAAGGACTGGAATAGTCCAGGTGATAACATTTTGATTATGGGACAAAAAGAAGGCGATAGTGCTTTGAATAGTATGTACCAACAGGGCTATGTAAATTCGTATGACTGGATTTGGAAGACTATTAAAGAAATTAAAAAGTATAGCGATAGACCAATAATTATTCGACCTCATCCAAGAGGGCTAGGTAAAAAAGGTTTACCAAAATTTCAAAAGTTTTTACAAAAAAATAAAATATCTAATGTTTGTTTTAGTCAATCAGTTATACCGGGCGGAAACCAAGGTGGCGCAGGATTAGAATACGATTTGGATAATGCATATTGTGTTGTGACATACAACAGCAATAGTTCGATAGAGTCGGTAATAAAAGGTATTCCAGTATTTTCAATGGACAACGGATGTATGGCTTATCCTATTTCACATACTAAGTTATCGCAAATAGAAAATTTAGACTACAATATAAACATAAATGATTGGCAAAACAAGATTGCATACACTATATGGAATAAGGAAGATGTTCAGTCAGGCCAAACGTGGGGCCATCTAAAGAAGGTATATTTTTAAGATTTTACAAAGAATAATCCGTTTTGTCTTACAAAGGCCTTGCTGTATTTTATTTCACCAGTGTCTTTATTAGGTTTTGCTTTTCCCATTGTAGATATATTTTCTCGAATATTTTTAGTAGTTTCCTTATCAAAACTAAACCCGTATTTGGCAAATGTTTCTATCCAATATTCTTCAGTGTTGCAATTTACATGATGATGTCCTTTTTTACCTACAGGAGCAAATGACATTAGTACATATTTTCCTCTTTGAAAATCTTTCATATAATATTCTTGATACTTTTCATATACGTGTTCTACAAATTCTACACTCCACACTAAGTCAACATTTAAATTTAGATTACTATGACCTAATGTGTAATCGTGTATTGTAATTTTATTTTTTATAATATTAGGCCTATCAACAAAACTATCGCCATCAATGCCGTGCGCATCTATTCCTTTTGAATCAGCAAGCTGTACCATACCAGCAGGACCGCAGCCGATATCTAAATAGGACTTAATGTTGTATCTTTTAATTAAGAAATCAAGTGTGCCTTCATCTAGATGTGTTTTATTTTTGTGTCCACCTAGATGCTGAGGTAAGTCATCCATTCCAGTATCCTTCGCTTCTGTTTACAATCAAATCATTTGGTTTGTTGCTTTTGCCAATATCTTTTCTATCACCTTTTAAGTGATCAAAGTATTTGCCTAAATCACTGTTGATAAAAGGATGCCCTTCTCCATTTATTAAATCGCCGCTTATATTCAAGAACGGATATGCTTCGTATTTATTAGCAACTTTTTTTCTTACTTCTTCAAATACAAAACTATCGTGCCATTCTTCCATTTTAAAAATACCATTTTCGGCATCTTCATACACACTTTCAAAATTCTTTAAAAACCATTTGCCAGGTTTAGTACGCAAATTAATTCCATAGAAGCCACATTCAGGCCATTTCTTTCCTCTGCCTAAATAACTCATCCAAGCACGTTCAGGTGTAAACTTTTGTAAGTCATTGTATGTCACAGGCGAATGTACAAATGTATCAGCATCTAACCAAATTAACCAATCAGTATCACAACGTTCAGCTGCATCAAACACAGCATACACTTTATTAGCAAAACGTACAGCGTCCCACTTGAATTCTTTATGCCAATCTCTTGGACGCTTTGCTTTGATTTCTGGCGGACACTTACCATTGGCTTTTGGAACATTTTTCCAACGTTGTTTAAACTCAACTAATTTAGGTAATTCTTTCTTTTGATCAAGAACATGTATTCTATCATCGTTGACTACAGGCTGGCAATCTTCTGCATATAGATACAAATCTATTTCAGGTCCGACATTTTTGCTAAAGCTATCTAAAAAACGTTGACCGTATACATCTAATACTGGCTTGTGAAATGTTGATACTATAGAAATTTTTGTCAAAGTGTCTTCCTTGGTTAAATACGTTATAGGTATTTAACAATGAGATTTAGTTTATTCAAACAATATGGTGCAATGAACAGCAAGCCTGTGTTTGAAGCATTTGAACATAGCCTACGTAGTGCAGGACATATCATAGAAGAAGATAGTATGCACAGTGATGTAGCTGTTATATGGAGTGTGTTGTTCAACGGTCGTATGACAGGTAATAAGCCTATATACGATTATTATACTAAAACTAGACGTAAAGTAATTGTTTTAGAAGTAGGTGGAATAAAAAGAGGAACAACATGGAAAGTAGGACTTAATGGTATTAACCGTGATGGCGATAATTTACCTCATAGCAATGATAGTGCTCGCGCAAGCCTTCAAGGATTAAAACTCAAACCTTGGCGCACCAACGGCGAATATATTCTTATATGCGGCCAACACGATAAAAGTTTACAATGGAAGGGCATGCCTAGTATGAGCAATTGGTTTTTGAACACATATGACAAAATACGCAAATACACAGACCGTCCTATAATATTTAGACCGCACCCTCGATGTAGATTAGAACATATAGAACGTGGTCTTAAACACGTATACAGACAGGAGCCTAAACAAATTGCAAATACTTACGATGATTTCGATATGGACTTTAATAACGTGTGGGCTACTATCAGTTATAGCTCAAATCCGGGGATTCACTCTTGTATCAATGGTGTTCCTAGTTTTGTTAGTACCCATAGTCTTGCTTACGATGTTGCTAACGACATAGACTTTTTACACGATATTGAAAATCCTGTAATGCCAGACAGAACACAGTGGCTAAATGATTATGCATGGACAGAGTTTACTGTTGAAGAAATATCTGCCGGCATACCGTTGAAAAGATTGACACCCGACTTGTAAAGTGTTATAGTACTACTATGACATATATTGAAGACTATCTTGAATACCTTTGCAACAATCATCTTGATTCATTACAATCTTGTAATGCTATCTACTTTAGTATATACAAACAGACTGTGCAAGGCGTAGCAATTACAGATAGACAATATGCTCTTGTTTTAAAAAAGATACAAGAACATATGGACGTTGAAGATCTTCCAACAAGATTGCCGTTGCGTTCCATTGATAGAAGCAAGTATATAACAATTGTACAGCACCCTGGAGATGAAGTATACGAGTCTTACAAAGAAGATTGGAAATGGATTAAGATAAGATTTCCTTTTAGTAAAAAAGATATTGTAAAACTTGATAGTATTAAAATACATCATAATCAGTATTATCACAAAAAAGGAAGCCACGAGCATTACTATAAATTTACATCAAAAAATGTTTACGAAATAATCAATCAATTAAAGAATAGAAATTTTGAAATAGAAGATACACTGTTAGAATATTATAAAAAAATTAACGATGTTCTAAATGTAAAATTTGATGTATACAAAAATTGTATACCAGACACCGTAAAAAAAGAATTAAGTAAATTATCTGATTTGCAACATGCTGATAGAGGATTACGATACGGGTATAATACACCGGAAGCAGATAATGATACAATCACAGATATCATTGCATATCGGCAAGACATAGAAGTTTGCATTGATCCAAAGAAATATAAGGTACAAGATATTATCGAAACTGTCAATTTATTAGACAGATTTCCTTTACTAGTATTAATTGACGAGGACACAAGTTATATACAATTAAAACAAATTCATTCAGAAATATCTAAAATTATAGACAACAAATATCAAAGTGTTTTATTTCGTATCGATACTAAAGATACAAATAATGCACCTGTGAACGATTATATAAAAGAAAACTATTTAAACAACTGGGTTGACAACGAGACAAAAGTAGTGTATATTAAAAAGAGTAAGTTGCCTAAAGTTTTATTACAATCAGATTTTAGACCAATGTGTACATTATCAAAGACAAGTACAAGGTGTAATAAAAATGTTAAAACTTATATGGAAACTTTTTGTGATTGCATCTTGTATCACGATGTTAGTTTAAGTTTGTTTGGGAGAACAAATGTCTACATGTAAACTTATAATTGAAGATGAAGTAAACATCAAACTAGAAGGACTAGAAGTCGATGTTCGGCGGAAGTTGTCAAATGCTCTCAAGTTCGATGTGCCATATGCAAGATATATGCCGCAGTACAAACTAGGACGTTGGGACGGCAAGGTTGCTTTCTTTGGCATAGGCGGTACTGGCTATGTTAATCATCTTGATGTTGTACAAGAAGTACTTGCTAAAAACAGAGTACAAATTGTTGACATTGATGATAGACGTCATCCAATACAGTTAAACTTCAAACCAGTCACAGAAACGTACTGGAAAGACCAAGGTGTACAATGGCCAGAAGGTCATCCAGCAGAAGGCGAAGATATTATTCTACGTGACTATCAAGTAGAAGCAATTAACAATTTCTTAGAAAATCCACAGAGCTTGCAACAGATTGCTACTGGCGCAGGCAAAACAATTACCACAGCAACGCTGTCACACATAACTGAGCCGTATGGTAGAAGTCTTGTGATTGTTCCTAACAAGTCGTTAGTAGAACAAACAGAAGAGGACTATATTAACTGCGGTCTCGATGTAGGGGTGTACTTCGGAGACAGGAAGATGTTAGGTAAGACTCACACTATTTGCACTTGGCAGAGTTTGAATATTCTAGACAAGAAGCAAAAAGACGGCTCAGCAGTGTTATCACTTGCAGAGTTTCTAGAAGGTGTAAGCACTATTATTGTCGACGAAGTACACCAAGCTAAAGCAGAAGTTCTCAAGAACCTGCTTACACGCAACCTACGGAATGCACCCATACGTTGGGGACTAACTGGCACAGTGCCTAAGGAGAAGTTTGAGTTTGAATCAATACACGCTTCACTGGGTCCGGTTATTGGAAACATTAGTGCTAAAGAATTACAAGACAAAGGTGTGCTATCAGAATGTCATGTTAATGTAGTACAGTTAATTGATACAGTAGCACATGCAGGCTACCAAGAAGAATTAAAATATCTTGTTAACAATCAAGCAAGAGTAGAATACATAGGCAAATTATTAAACACAGTAAAAGAATCAGGCAATACATTAATATTAGTAGATAGAATTAGTGCAGGCGAAATGCTTGCCGAACTTATTCCAGGCAGCACGTTTGTAAGCGGAGCAGTTAAAGTAAAAGACAGGAAAGAAACATATGATACAATTCGTGAAGGCGACAATGAAGTTATTATCGCAACCTATGGAGTTGCTGCCGTGGGTCTTAACATTCCTCGTATTTTTAACTTGGTTTTGTTGGAGCCTGGCAAGAGTTTTGTAAGAGTTATCCAATCTATTGGTAGAGGCGTAAGAAAGGCAAAAGACAAAGACTTCGTGCAAATATGGGATCTTACATCAACATGTAAGTTTGCGAAGCGGCATCTAACTCAACGTAAAAAGTTTTACAAAGAGGCGCAGTACCCATTCACAATAGAAAAAGTGGATTGGAATAAATGAATATACTTACGCTAGATAATAAAAGTTTTAATCTAAATGCATTACCAGATGAAGTCGACGATACTATGAGATTTAGTGTGCTGGATAACAGCAACCCTCAAGATCCAGATTTTTTCTTTGTGCCATTAATATTTTTAGAAAGTTTTAATAGCCCAGCGGCTGTAATTGAAATAAACGGCAATCAAATAACTATGCCGTTGGATTGGTGTATTGCTGTAGGTTGCAGCGAAGCAGGCAGCGATCTAGAAGTACTACCTATTACAAGTTTAAACGAACGAGGATTTGAAAGCTATCTTTTTAATCCGTTAACAAGCTATCAACCATCTTTTGGTAAAATAGAAATTGTTAATTTTTATAATGATGTAAAATGGTTTTTTCCTAAAATGAAAAATGGACAACTATTAAGTGTTCCTATTACAGATGGAGATGATCCGCAATGTGCATTTTTTGTAAAAGATATTAGTAGACAATGTGAGGTAATTGACTTTGGAAAACTCCTATAATCAATATCATAGATACATAAATTTACCATTTGAAATTAAAAAGCCGTCGCTTTTTAATAGTAATCAAAAAACAGTAATGCAACAGCATTTACCAAATCATTACGATCAAAATATGGTAGATTTTTTAGAACAGTTTGATATGAAATTATTGATGATAGAATGTTTTTATACGCCGCCTAATGGAGGCAAGGTTCCTATACATACCGATTTTTATCATTATGAAACCGACTTTGTAAAAATTAACCAAACGTGGGGACCTGATGACGGAAAAATTATTTGGTACAAAGCAGATAAGACATTTGAATATACAGTCAAGCCAGGTAATAATACTATTGACGACCAAGACGGTAGTGTAATTTATAATGATGAAATTACAGTGTTGACAGCAAGTCCAAAGCATTGTACAATACTACATGAAGCTAATACAAATAAGTCTAGTGTAGTAAATACAGGTATACTACATGGCACACTTAATCCAGGAAATCAGCCAAGGTGGACTGTTTGTTTTCAGCCAGTTTGGGATATTAAAACTGAACAATATGTGCATTGGCATGAAGCAATGGACATATGGAAAGACTACATAGTATGAACGTACACAGATATATAGATTTGCCTTTTGAAGTACAATGGCCTGATGATGACCTGTTTACATTTGATTCAGACAATAAAGCGTTTCAAAATGTTATATTTAAAGATAACGAGTGGAAACCAGGTAATCAAAAACTTATTGACTTTTTAGATAATGCAGGTATTGGAATTATTCATGTTGAAAGTTTCTTTACTCATAGACAGCATCATGGAGCACTACATACTGATTACTCGTGGTTATCAAATCATACAAAATTAAATATCAGTCGTGGAGGCAAGGATAGCGGTATAGAATGGTATACTAGTACTAATCCTGTTAACGTGCCTCCGATTCCTGCTGATCAAACTCAAAAACTAAAAGATCATATATTAACAGCTAGTATGAAAACTTGTACAAAAATTGGTAGTGCTACTACTCATAAGCCTAGTTTATGCAATGTAGGACAACTACATCGGACATACAATCACAGCGATGAGGATAGGCATACATTATGTTTTGTTCTCACTTACAAAAACACGCCTAAAGTTTTAGACTTTGATGATGCAATTGAATTACTAAAGGAGCATATAGAATAATGGGAATTAAAGCAGGAAAGATTTGGGGCAACACAGAGTTGGTCCACGCTAACGGTGTACTAGAATTTCACCGGATTGAATTCAAAGGTGGCTACAAATGTAGCGAGCATGAACACGAATTTAAATGGAATGGGTTCTTTGTAGAATCAGGTAAAATGCTTGTTCGTGTATGGCAAAAAGATTATGATCTAGTTGACGAAACTATTCTTGGACCAGGTGACTTTACACAAGTTAAGCCGGGTGTTATTCATCAATTTGAAGGCTTAGAAGATGGCGTAGCTTTTGAACTATACTGGGCAGAATTTAATCACAACGATATAGTGAGAAGAAGTGTTGGATCAGAAACTAATACCGGGTGAAGCATTGATTTACGAACGTGCAAACGGAGTGGTTTGGGCAAAGTACCGAGATCCTCCCCATAACACTAAACCAAGATGGATTATCGGAGGAGACCCTGGTGCAGTAGCAAGAGCACAAGGTGAGCTATTAGATTATGGTAGCTGGAAAGAACTATGCGAACTAGCACTACAAAACAAAACTTTAATGAAACAACTTGATAAGTTAGTAACAACTTATTGGCTTATAAAGGAAAACAAATGAGAATTATTGCAGGACCTTGTCAACACGAATCGTTAGCACAGTCTAGTGAGATTGCTAAAGAATGTAAACGTGTGTGCGACAAGCATGGCATTGAGTATTACTTCAAAGCAAGTTTTGACAAAGCCAATCGTAGTAGTATAAAAGGTAAACGTGGCACAGGCATAGAAGAAACGCTTACAGACTTTTTAGCATTAAAAGTATTACTAGGAGTAAAAACGCTAACAGACGTACATGACGCAGTACAGGTTAGACGCATTGAGCGACAGTTTAAGGATGCAGTTGATGTCTATCAGATTCCTGCTTTCTTGTGCAGACAGACTGACTTGATCAAAGCGGCTTGTGCTACAGACAAAATTGTAAATATTAAAAAAGGACAGTTCTTAGCACCTTGGGACGTAGAAGGAATACTAAGTAAAACTGACGGTGCAAAAGAAGTTTGGATAACTGAAAGGGGAACTAGTTTTGGATACAATACTTTGGTCACTGATTTTACAGGACTTGATTATATGCTTAATAATATTGACGCCGATATTGTTTTTGATCTTACACACAGCGTACAGAAACCTGGAGGCTTGGGTGGATCATCTGGTGGAAACAGAGCTTATGTGCCTGGATTGGCCAGAGCGGGATCAGCACTCGGAATCAAAAACTTCTTCATAGAAGTACATGAGGATCCAGACAATGCACCAAGTGACGGACCTAACATGCTTAGGCTAGAAGACTTTG
>ERZ1048068.265-NODE-265-length-48293-cov-7.820888_pt1 | contig 48293 bp, 56 predicted proteins | sample MGYA00383098_ERZ1048068 | MGnify/ENA primary metagenome ERZ1048068 (study PRJEB29581, sample SAMEA5548368) | metagenome | biome: marine; feature: coastal; material: water | depth 1 m | study: Short-term variability in the microbial, nano- and picoplankton dynamics...
CAGTAGATGAAAAAATCTCCAATAAGTCTTTGGGTTTTTCATAACGATCTACAGCAATCATCTCAGCTCTAGGAACCATTACTTCTCGCGCTTTTAAATTGGTAAAAGAAAGGGCATTGTGGAACAATTGCAGTTCTGCATCTTGATTTTCATCGCTCGTTGTTTCTATCTGTTCCGACACAAAATCACCCAATTCAACCTTACTAAAGGCAATAGGGTCTTCTTGCTTTTGCAATCGAAAAAATCGATGCAGTATAACGTCTGAAAATCGCATCACCACCCAACTCAGTGGTTTCATCAATTGGTAAAAAATATAGGCTGGAAGCGCAAATACACTTAAAAATCTGTTGGCGTAGATTTGAAAAAACACCTTAGGCAAAAACTCCGCTGTTATGAGAATAACGGCCGTTGATATCAGTGTTTGGTAAAATATAATATGAAGCGGCAGAGAGGGATAGCTTTCATATGCAGGAAACAATTCCTGCACAATAAGCTCCCCTGCATAAATTCCATAAACTACTAATGCTATGTTGTTCCCAACCAACATGGAAACAATAAATCGAGAAGGACTTTTTGTAATAGTCTTTAGAAGAGTGCCAAAGCTTTTCTTCTGTGTTTTTTGAATTTCAAGCCTGATTTTGTTTGAAGAAACAAAGGCAATTTCCATTCCCGAAAAAAACGCCGACAACAAAAGACTTGTCACTAAAACGCTAATTTCTATTGTCATATGTATTATTGGTCCTTACGCTGCTCAAGCTTTTTGCGGTAACGTCTTCTAATGAAGTACATAAACACAGCAACACCTGTGATGGCAAGATCTATAGGTGTACGTGCGTCTTCTGTTCCGTAATAGTTAATGGCGCGAAACAAAAATAATCCTCCAAAAACCAGGTAAATAATTTCGGATATGCGGTAAAACTTTATCATAATTCTTCTTCTTCAACTAGTACATTCCCAACAAGTGGGCCTGTGGTTATTTTATCAAACGATTTGCTGGCATCTAGCAAGTTGGCAGCAATATCATAATCTTCATTTTTAAAGGTAAAGTATTCTTCTGTAAAAACCCACTCTTTGTTTATATCCCAATACAGCTGGGAGGTATTTAACACAGCACCTTCGGGCGTGGTTATAAAAACATTGCCGCGTAGGTCTACAAGATCCGTTTTTGAATACATGATGCCATAATCTGATTTTACGTGTGTTTCCTTGTCGTTTTCGTCATATAAAACAACTTGAACCCCGTTGGGAAATTCAGAATAAGGAAAAGGCTGATTGGTGTAGTCTATATTCTTTGGCGCCGTTAAAACAGCTATGGTTTTTGCATGTTCGGTATAAACAACGCGTATCGTATCAGCCTCGCCAATAGGCAATGCATCAAACTGACTAATGGTTTTGAGTTGTGCAAAATTGTCCTTACACGACAAACTAATCAGTGCGATAAGTACCGCCATAAACTTTAAAAAGTGCGCTGTTCGCTTCATTTATAACTGAGGAACCGTTACGCTATTGTTGATCCAACATGAAAAACTTATGGTTTCTCCTGCTCTGCCTTCGGTAAAAATGTCTGTTTTACTTGGTGCTCTGCCTTCGTAGCTGGCCGCTAATTTAAGTGCCGTTTTCTTTACACCAGAATCTACAGCAGCAGCCTTGCGTGCAGTTTTTGCAGCCAACCAATAAACCGCTCGTTTCTCAAACTGTGTTGTACCACAACTGTTGGCGCTAGAGGCATACAAACTTGCTATAAGCATATAAGCTTTCCCCATAGAAGGACGGTTTTTTAGCGCTTTACTAGCATAGGATCTAGATTTACTCTTCAGGCCACTTTTCTTAAACTTTACAGCAATTTTATAAAGAATATCTGCCTTGCGATACTGATCTTGTTCCAGGGTTAAGGATTCTTCATAATAGGCCAATGCTGCTTTATTATCGCCTGCTTTATCTTTTAATATGCCTAAGTAGTAGGCTGAGTTAGCTGATGGGTTAATGGCGTGTAGCGCCTCCACCAATTCCACAAACAGCGGGTCGTCAGAGCATTCTTTAGCATCCATACGGCTTGCCGCACGATTAAGCCAAACGCTGTCTGATCTGTTGGCCTGAAAGTTTTTACGGTATAAAGGAATGAGGTTCTCACAACTAGACTCCTTTGATATCATGGCGTCAAGGTTGCCAGCATAGGTTGAAAAAGCCAACGTATTGGTCTCATAAACACGCTTGTTGCGTTGTTCTCTAGAAGTCAATGCTTCTCCACTTTCAAGCTTTTTTAAAATCACATCTAACTTTTTAGCCAAATTGGTTTGCTCCAGTGCAAATTTTTCAGAAACCTCCTCGTATTTGTCAAAAAGAACTTCTGCGGTCTTAGCACCCTCTTTATAGAGTTGATAAGCCGTTTTAAAATATGTATATAAGCGCTTTGGGCTTGTAAAGCTTTTTGGGTCTTGAGTAAACCCTTTATCAAATATTTCATAAGCTTCACGCTTGGTACCTAGCTTGTTGTCTACCATAGCCTGTGCTTTAGAAGAAAGGATTTTTCCCACTTCACTCACACCTCTCTTGGTGTTAGGAAAGTACTTTAACCAGTCATCGTATAACGACATCAGTGAGGCCTGCAGTGCCGCCTTATCATCTGTTGCGTTCTTGATTTTATGATTAAGTATGCGCTCGCCATATTTAAAGGTTGCCACATTTAGTTCTGGGCAATTGTTACGTACCTCAAGCCAAGGTTGATAAGCTGACTCGTAATTTTTCACCTTTGCAAACTCGGCAAAAATAGACAAGTTAGCGGGGCATGAGCTTTTGTCAAACTGAGCTGTCCCAATTAGACCGCTTGCCATCATTATTAGAAGTAATCTATTTCTCATATCAGTTATTAATCGTATTTACGTTTTATAAACCAAACATCGCTCAACGAAAAGCCAAGCATGATATTGGCATAATTTTCTTTAATTAACCCGCCATTTAGTGTTCCTAGTTGTCCGAGCTCCACTCCGATATTTATCTTTGATAAACCACCTACTGGCAAACCTAATCCAAAGGTTATGCCAAAATCTTCAATGGGTTGATTATTTAGTACCAGACCCGTTTTTTCAAAACGAGCACCTACTCGATAAACCACCCTGCTAATATAACTTGTAAACGAATTGTATTTTGGGATATAAAACCCACCAACAGACAACCTTGAAGTTGCTTCGTATTTGACGTTGGTATTTGATTCTAGTGGGTTTGTTAATCCTTTTGAGGTGTTAAAGTAGTTGACTCCAACAAACCATTTGTGTGCAACACCAAAACCTGCTCCCAAATTGGTTTCAGATGAAAATTTATTTGAAGTATTGGCCAAACTACCCAAATTTATGATTTCTTGTGAGCCAATACCCCCAGTAGTTGAAATAGAAGAAATAGTTCGTGTGTTCGCACTTTCCAAAGACGTTTTTGGTGTATATGTCGCTGAAAGCTGTAAGGTATATTTTGATTTTATGCGCTGGTCATAATGCGCGCCAAACACATAGTTAAGACCGCTTAGTTCTGAACGTGTAAGAATCTGCGTATCTAGTTGTACCCCTGCTATATTTTGTGTAAAAACTTTCTCGGTGAAACCAAAATTATAGTTTGCCATAATTCCCAAGCTCAAACCTTTAATTGGAGACACAGCTAGCCCCAAAAAAGTTGTGTTAACACCACCCTCACCCTCATAGAAAGTTGTTGTTTCTAATTCATCTAACTGACCTGTTACACTCATTCTGTAACCTAAGCTGGTTTTTGGCTTTAGTCCAAAGCTAAACGCAAAATATTTTGTTGGTACACTTAATGAAAGGTAATTGAGTGATGCTGATGAAGTATTCCCGCTACCGTTATTGGATGTTTGCTCAACAGACTTATAATTTGCACCTACACGATACTGCACGTAATCCAATTTCTTAAGAGTGGCTGGATTGTCTAAACTAAAATGTGTGCTGTCGGCATATACCGTGATACCACCCATCATATTATTCTCAGCCGCATTGGCATTTGCGGGTTGTCCAAAACCATAATATGAATAAGGTGATAATGTTGCATTTTGGCCATATGAAAAGCCAGCAATTGCAACAACAAAAAAACTCAAAAGTCTATTTTTCATGAAATGTATTGAACATCAGTAGGTTCTGAAGACCGATTAATATTAATTCAGCGTTCGCAAATATGGTGTATTTTATGTTTTTAATCAAAAAATTGGCGTCCCCACCTGTTAAAATTATGGTAAAATCTCCGAATTTTTGGGTAAATGCTTCAATATGAGCGTGAATCTCAGATATAACTCCGGCTTCAACGCCCAAAGACATGCTCGTGGAAGTGGACGTTCCTATTGCTGGCACCACGTCTGTTGGGTCTAACAAAGGGAGATTTGCCGTAAACATATGTAAGGCGCCATAGCGCATGGCTCTTCCAAGTGAAATAGCTCCTCCAGCGTGATGACCGCTTGCATCCATAAAATCATAGGTAATACAACTACCAGCATCTATTACAAGAACTGCAGTGTTGGGGTGCGTAGCCATAGCACCTGACAAAGCAGCTCTGCGATCAATACCTAAAGAATTGATATCATCATAGGCAGTTGTGAAAGGATATTTTGTGGTGTCATCTATAAAAGCAACATCACATGACTCCGGTAATAACGAAAGTGTTTGCTTTGTTGATGCCCCCACAGTACCTACCAAAACTATTGTAAATGGCGCTTTTTGATGAAATGAAGCCCATTTGTCCCTAGACCAATCGGAACATATGCCACTGTCCTTCAGTGCGTTTGCTTCAAAGTAACCGTATTTGGTATGGGTGTTGCCAATATCCAATACCAAGTATTGCTTCTTGCTCATGGGGTAAAAGTAGAAGTTTTTTTCTAAGTGGCTTGTCAATTCTTGGAAAGCAAGTATATTTGTGCCTGCAAATTTTGCATGGTACCTTAGCTCAGTTGGTAGAGCAAAGGACTGAAAATCCTTGTGTCCCTGGTTCGATTCCTGGAGGTACCACAAAAACCCTTTTGTTTTCACGATAGGGTTTTTTTATGCTTTTTATGTTTAGGTGTACTACAGCATCTTTAACTGCTGTACCTCTGTCTGAGATAAATGTCGCCAGTGTCCACGGGGTAAATCTTTCTTAGTTAGTCCTGCAAACAACACGCGGTCTAGGGTTATTACTTCATAGCCTAAGTGCTCAAAAATGCGTCTCACGATTCTGTTGCGTCCCGAATGGAGCGCAATACCCACCTCGCGTTTCGAGGCGCCCTGCACATAACTCACTTCATCGGCTTTAATACTTCCATCGTCAAGAGTGATACCCGCCTTGATGCTTTGCAAATGCTGTCCACTTACGTTTTTGTCAAGCACAACGTGATAGAGTTTTTTTACACCTGTACTAGGGTGTGTGAGTTTTTTAGCCAAATCTCCATCATTGGTAAACAACAACAGGCCAGTAGTGGGGCGGTCTAATCTGCCTACAGGCACAATGCGCGCCTTGGTAGCATTGGCCACCAAATCCATTACAGTTTTTCGGCCTTTTTCATCGCGTGTGGTAGCAAGAAATCCTTTTGGCTTGTTCAGCAATACATAGGTAGGTTTTTCGGCCCTTAAGCGCTGCCCGTCAAATTGAACTTCATCTGTTGGCTTGACCTTATAACCCATCTCGGTCATGACCTTGTTGTTCACTTTTACAGAGCCTATCTTAATATGCATATCCGCTTCTCGACGTGAACAAATACCCGCATGGGCAATAAACTTATTCAATCGTATCCCTTCACTGGGTTTTTGTGGTTTTTTCTTATTCATGGCCGTGATTATGCCTTGCAAAAGTAAGAAGCTTAAACGTTAAGGCGTAGTAAAGGCAGACTTATTATGCCAAATAAAATTATAAGCCGTGTCAATTGGAGTAATAATCCCATATGTTTAGTGCTAAAAAATCGCCACAATAACAGCAGCAATAGCAGCAACAAAACAAAAGCAGATACGAAATAATAAACCATGGCATTGAGCGAAAAAAATGTGTGCAGCAATACAATCACCATCAAGGCACATACTATCAAAATACTAATGAGCTTTTTGGTTCGCTTTTCGCCCCAAACCACTGGAAAGGTATGGTAGTTCTGCGCCAAATCTCCTTTAAGGTTGTACAAGTCCTTTACAAATTCACGAATGCTCACCAGCGTATACAAATAGGCTGCGTGGGTAAAAATTTCCAATGAAAAATTATTGTAGTAAACCGTAATGGCAAAAAAGGGCAATACCGTCAGCAGTGTACTTGTTAAAGTGCCAAACCACAAATCACGTTTAAGAAGCGAGGAGTACAAAAACATAGCCACCATATAGCATGTGAAAAACAAAACTGCACGGAACGACACATAGCTGGCTACCAAAAGTGCCATCACCGAGCAGATGAAGTACATAGCCAATTTGGCTTTGGCAGAAATATGACGCTCTAAGATGGTTTTTTGAGGACGGTTGATAAGGTCTTTCTCCTCATCAAAAAAAGCATTAAAAATATACCCGCCAGAAACACTAAACCCCGTGGCTAGCACTATCAGCCATAGTTCAACATTCTTTAACGTTGGTATAATGTCTAATTTAGAAAAGATAAATACTGCGGTGAGTACTTGGGCCAGCATCAGGACACCAACATTGACAACTCTTACTAGAGAGAAAAGGCCAATTGCCTGTAAAAACAATTGCTTTGATGAAGACGGGGCACGCATCTTAAAATGTGTAAACGACCTCTAATTGATGGTCTGAAAGTATGTTTTTTGCCTTTGGCAGGTCTTGGGTAAAGCCAAGAATATAACCTCCGCCGCCAGAGCCGCAGAGTTTTAAGTAATACGCATTGGTTTCAATACCCTTTTTCCAAACAGCACGAAAGCGCTTTGGAATCATGGGGCTAAAATGCTCTAATACAACAGATGAAAGTTTTTTCACATCCGAAAATAAATCTGAAATATTGCCACTCAAAAAATGCTCAATACAACGATCAGATATGGTGATAAATTCATCTTTCATCATTTTGCGAAAGGCAGGCACTTCAAGGTTGTCCAAGAAAATGGACACCAAAGGCGCTGTTTCACTAGTCATACCGCTATCTAACAGAAAAACGGCCGCTTTTCCTTTTTGGGATTGAGACGGAATTCCCGTCGGCTCAATTTCCGATTTGGAATGAATAAGTATGGGCAAGCTCAAAAAACTATTGAGCGGGTCCAAGCCTGATGATTTTCCATGAAAAAAAGATTCCATTTCAGAAAAAATGCTTTTTAGCTTGGTAAGCTTTTGACGTGTCAGGTTCTCCAGTACGGTAATTTTTTCAAACGCATAACGGTCGTATATGGCAGCCACCAATGCACCACTACTTCCCACGCCATAACCCTGTGGAATACTACTGTCAAAGTACATCCCTTTGGATAAATCGGATATTAGACGCTCGTGATCAAACGTTACCAATGCATTGTCTAAGGTTATAAGGTGTTCGGCAAATGCTTTAAGCTTGGCGTTAGAAGAAACCGCTTCCTCTGAAGTATTGTTATCCATGCGTAAAGCACCCTTATAGTAGTTGTAAGGTATGGACAATGCCTTGGCATTTTTTATAATGCCATATTCTCCAAAGAGTAAAATTTTTGCGTAAAACAGCGGACCCTTCATAGTAACAAATCTAGCACTTTTTTATTCCTGCACCAACCACATCGTGCACACATTGACGATTTTGGCAAAATTGAAGTAAATCCGAAGCGATAAATGACTTAACCTTATCAGCCACATTGCTTGGATAAAGTAAGTGAACATTGGCGCCTGCATCTAGCGTAAAGCAAAGCGGAATTTTTGTTTCAAATCTGAATTGCCACACTGCATTTATGATATGCAGAGTATTGGGTTGCATCAGAATAAAATAGGGATCAGAAGTCATCATCATGGCATGTAAATCCAAGGCTTCTTTTTCGACTATTGATATAAAAGCGTCTAAGTTTCCACTTTTAAGCACTGGTAACAAAGCTGCCAGTTGCGAGTTGGCTTGTGAAAATCGTTGGGCGGCATAAGGGTGGTTGTGCATCAGTTTGTGTCCCAACGTGCTGCTCACTTGCTTTTGCCCTTTGTCTACCAATAAAATGGTATCGCAATAGGTTGTAAAAATAGGGTGTATGTCATTTACGGTAACTGCTATTAAGTCTGAGGAAGCTACAACTGAAGGGTGCGTGCCCCAGGCCATCATTGGGCCTTGTACACTGCGAGAGGCACTCCCAGAACCAAGACGTGCTAAAAAAGATGTTTTTTCTAGCTTTAGTTTTTCACCCATGGGCGACAATTGAGATTCCAAATCTACCAAGCAAGCTGCCAGTGCAGCCATAGACGATGCAGAAGAGGCAATGCCACTGCTATGTGGAAAAGTATTATGAGAACTTATGGCGATATCATAGTGCAACAAAAAAGGCTGATAAACTGTAATGAGATCAAAAAAGGCTTCGAGTTTTGGCCGAAAACTCGGCTTTTCTTCACCTTCAAAAAGGATGCTGAAAGAGACTTTTTTGGTAGGGGCGCCTAATGGTATAAAATTAACTAACGTTTGGGTCTGCGCATCGGAGAGGGTAAAACTTAAAGATGCATTTTTAGGTAATTGCGGAGACGTTTTTCCCCAATACTTTACAAGGGCTATATTGCTTGGTGCTTGCCATTTAGTATGATAAGCATCTTGTTGAGGTTGGGCGTTACTTGAAATAAAGCGCTTTTCCATGCGTCACAAATATACATGCTAAATTAATGATGTAAGGTGTATAACATATCTTAATTTAAATTTTATACATTTGAAAAATACTTAACCTAAAATAAATATTATGTTTTCTAAATCTATTATCTGGGCAACCATTGTTGCATTTCTGTTTTTTTACCTTATTCCACCTTTATTTTATCTTGGGGCTGAAGAGTGCTTGAAAGAATATATAGATTCAAGTAAAAATATATCGAGAGATCCTTATTTTTTTGGGATATTAGGAATTGGCGTTCTGTTGTTTTCTTACGCCTTTGTACATATTTTTCAAAAATGGTCTAATGGAATATATTCCAATAAAAACGGATTTCTTTTTGGCATCTGGACTACATTATTTACAATTGTTTCTATGAGTTTTATTCGCTATGCTACAACTGATTTTGCTGAAGCACAATATTACGTCCTTGACAGTGTTTATTGGCTAGCCATGTACACTATAGGTGGTGTTTTGATTGCCTTTGTTTTCAGAAAAACAAGCTAAAACATTTGCTACCATTAAAAATAAAAGCCTCCATATCGGGGCTTTTTTTATGCTTAGTCTACACTAACCACTTGGTCAATCTCGGGAGCGTATTTTTTTACGGTCAATTCAACCCCTTGCTTGAGTGTCATCTGATTTACAGAACAGCCCACACAGGCGCCCAAAAGCTGGACTTTAACCGTATTATTTTCAATACCCACAAGTTCAATATCTCCTCCATCGGATTTTAAAAATGGACGGATTTCTTCAAGAGCTTGTTCAACACGTTGATTTAAATCTGACATAGCCTATTTTTTTGTTACAGCAGCACAACCTGCCATAGTGGTTATTTTAATCGCCTCGGTAGGCGGTAGTTGTTCGTTTCGTCGTACCACTTCTGATACAACAGCTCGGGTGACTTCCGTAAAGGCATCTGAAACAACTGTTTCTTCTTGCATGGCTGCAGGGCGACCCATGTCTCCTGCTTCACGAATGCTTTGTACAAGTGGCAGTTCTCCCAAAAAAGGAATTTTTAAATCCTCTGCCAAATATTTCGCTCCAGACTTGCCAAAAATATAATATTTATTTTCAGGCAACTCTTCGGGAGTGAAATACGCCATATTCTCAACGACACCTAACACCGGCACTTGAATGTTTTTTTGCTGGAACATAGCAACGCCTTTTTTTGCATCGGCTAGTGCCACGGCCTGTGGTGTGCTGACAAGCACTGCTCCTGTAATGGGTAACGATTGCATGATGCTTAAATGAATATCCCCTGTACCAGGTGGCAGGTCAATTAATAAAAAATCCAACTCTCCCCAAGCTGCATCAAAAATCATTTGGTTAAGTGCTTTTGCCGCCATAGGACCACGCCATATGACCGCTTGATCTGCTTTGGTGAAAAATCCAATAGACAACAACTTAACACCAAAGTTCTCAACTGGAACCATTTTGGAAACACCATCAATGTTTTTTGCTAACGGACGTTCATTGGCCACGTCAAACATGATGGGCATAGAAGGACCATAAATATCCGCATCTAAGACTCCTACCTTAAAACCCATATTGGAAAGGGATACTGCCAGATTTGCCGTAACCGTAGATTTGCCTACACCACCTTTTCCAGAAGCAACCGCAATAATGTGCTGAATACCCGCAATAGGCTTGCCCTTAATTAAATTAGCCTCCTTTTTTTCGACTGCTTTGACCAAAATATTCACCTTTACTTTGGCCTTTTCATATACCTGGTCATGAATGGCTTTCATGATAGATACCTCGGTTTTCTTTTTGGCCTGTAATGCTGGGTTATCCGTCTCTACATCAACCACCACCTCATCACCAAAAATATTGATGTTCTTAACAGCATTGGCCTCAATTAGATTTTTACCTGCGCCAGGTAAACTTATACTGGATAATGCTTGTTCAATTGCAGGGCGTGTAATTTTCATTCAGTCTAAATAAGTTTACAAATATAGCATATCGCATTAAGACTAGGACTATGCATTTGGGTTCCAAAAAACAGCATCGAAATGTTGAATTTGATCATCAACAATCATATGCCCCTCTGCTTCTAACAATTGCTGCATGGTATTGATTCCGCCAAAGTGATGTTTTCCAGTGAGCAATCCAATACGATTCACCACGCGATGGGCTGGAACATCGGGTTTGGTGTGTGCGGCATTCATGGCATAACCAACCGTTCGTGCGCTTTTAGCAGCGCCTAAATATTGTGCAATACTCCCATAGGTAGTTACCTTACCAAAGGGTATTTGTCGCACTACTTTGTATACACGTTCAAAAAAGTCATTTTGTTGTTGCATCTGTAGGGAAAGAGAATTTAAGATAGGTGATGGGAATGCCTTGCTCACGGTATTGTTGCTCGTAAAAAGTTTGAATCCCAATAACGTCGACTGGGGCATGCACATATTGATAGATGTCGTGATGTGCCATTAGTGGTTTTATGTCCCATCCATCTAAAACACCAAGCGTATAGCCGTGCAAAAAAGCCGCATCTGTTTTAAGGTGTACAATACCTTCGTGCTGAAGTACTTGTTGGTAGCTCCGCAGAAATGTTGGGTTGGTCAGTCGGTGGTGTTTGCGCCTAAATTTGTACTGGGGGTCTGGAAAAGTAATCCAAATCTCCGCAACTTCTCCTTGAGCAAAAACCGCTTCAATGAGTTCGATTTGTGTGCGCACAAATGCTACATTTTGAAGCCCTTCTTCAAGGGCTGTTTTGGCACCACGCCAAAAGCGCGCACCTTTGATATCAATACCTATATAGTTTGTGTTGGGGTTTTTTCGGGCTAGACCCACGGTATACTCACCCTTACCACAACCTAACTCAACAACTATGGGGTTATCATTTTTAAAAAAAGTCGACCAAGCCCCCTTGTGCGCAAAGGATTTAGAAAGCAAATCCGCTCTACTGGGCTGAATCACATTTTCAAATGACTCGTTTTCTTTAAATCGTTTTAACTTATTCTTACTTCCCACAATATGTTTTTAGGCGGCATCAATTAGTGCTGACTTCTCTAAAGTAAATGAAAATTCAGAGCCAATTTCTGATTGACTTTCAACAAAAATCTGTTCTTTGTGCGCTTCGATGATGTGCTTAACAATCGCCAAGCCCAAACCAGATCCACCCCTGCGGCGATTACCACTTTTATCGACTCGATAGAAACGCTCGAATAAACGTGGCAAATGCTCCTCTTCAATGCCCTCTCCGTTGTCACGCACGCGTACAATGATTTTATTCTCAAAAATAGGCTGTACGCTTACTTCTGTAGTGCCTTTCTGTTTACCGTACTTAATGGAATTCATGATAAGGTTTGTCAAAACTTGTTGCACCCGCTCTCTATCGGCATATACCGTTATGGCTTTTTCGTATTTCTGGTCAAACTCAAGTTGGATATTGGATTTTGAAGCTTCCATTTCAAGCAATTCAAATACGCTTTGGATTAATTCGAGGATGTCAAATTCTTCCATTTCAAGTTGGGTGTCCTCTTTTTCTAACTTGGTCAGTAAATCCAGATCTTTTACAATATATGTAAGTCGCTCTACCCCCTTATTGGCGCGTTCCAAGTACTTTTTATTAACCGAGGCATCTTTAAGTGCACCATCCAAAAGCGTGAGTATATATCCTTGAACCGTAAATAATGGCGTTTTAAGTTCATGTGCAATATTTCCCAAGAACTCACGGCGAAAAGATGCTTGATCTTTTAGGCTATCTAGTTCTACACTTCGTCTAAGGGCCAATTCTTTAACATTTTCGAGCAGCGAATCCATATTGTCCGTAATAAGAATGTCGTTCAGTTCCCCTCTAAACTCAGGCTCTAAATCCTGGTATAGCTGTTTTATTTCCTTGTACATGAATTTTTCAATCCTGTAGTTAAGTACTAGAAATACGGAAATGAAAATAACAAAACCACAGCTTAAAAGCGCAAGTATTTTGGTAGTGCTAAAAAGAAAAGTTTCGGTAAAAACGACTGCAAAGCCTACAGTCAATAGCAGGATAAGAGCCGTTATTAACAACGATGAAATCAGTGAAAATCGATAGGATTTTAACGGTCTATTGGCCATACTAATCCACGTATTTGTAACCTACCCCTTTAATCGTTTTGAAGTGTTTATCTCCTATTTTTTCACGTAGTTTGCGTATGTGTACGTCAATAGTTCTACCTCCAACAACAACCTCATTGCCCCAAACTTTATCTAAAATTTCTGCACGTTCAAATACTTTATGAGGTTTAGATGCAAGTAACGACAACAACTCAAACTCCTTGCGAGGTAAATTGAGTTCTTGACCTTTATAGGTTACCATATATTCTTCTCTGTTTACTACTAGGTCACCAACTTCAAAATAATTCTTTGAATTGTTACCCTTGAATCGGCGTAGAATTGCTTTGATTTTACTCAAAAGCACTTTTGGCTTAATCGGTTTTGTTATATAATCATCTGCTCCTGCCTCAAGACCAGCAACCTGAGAATAGTCTTCACTTCGCGCCGTTAAAAAAACAATGACTAATTCAGATAGATTGGGGTTTTTACGTAGTTGTTCACAGGTTTCAATGCCATCCATTTCAGGCATCATTACGTCGAGTAATACCAAATGAGGCTTCCATTGGCTGGCTTTCGCCAAGGCCTCTACACCATTTTTTGATCTTTTAACCTGATAACCTTCACTCGAAATATTATAATCTAAAATCTCTAAAATGTCTGGCTCGTCATCAACCAATAAAATACGTGTATCCTTTTTTTTCATGCTAGAGTCGTTATGCTCAAATATAAAAAATTATAGTGCTCTAAGTGATTAAGGATTTAAAAAATCATCAATACATTTGACAATTATGAATCTGTTTGAAAAAGAAGCCTTGGCGTTATTTACTTATCAGTTTGAGCACAACCCTGTATATCGCTCTTTTTGTGACCTAACCAATGTGAGTCCTGCCGATGTAAAAAGTACGCTTCAGATTCCCTTTTTACCCATTACTTTTTTTAAAACACACCGAATAAGTTGTAAAAAAAATGACACATTTGTATTTGAAAGTTCGGGTACAGGTGGGGTTACCAGCAAACACCACGTGGCATCGTTAGCAAAATACGAAGACAGTTTTCGAAAAGGCTTTGCACAATTTTATGGCCAGCCAGAAGATTACCATATCCTGGCACTACTTCCCGGATATATTGAAAGACCCAATGCTTCTTTGTTATATATGTGTCGTGACTTAATTGGGGAGGCAAAAAAGGAATTCAGTGGATTCTACCTCAACCAATTTGAAGCGCTTCATAAGGCCTTAAAATCCTTAGATGCACAACAAAAACCAACTCTTCTGATTGGCGTGAGTTTTGCGCTGCTAGATTTTTGCGAACAGTACCCAATGCAGCTTCAGCATACCACCATAATGGAGACGGGTGGCATGAAAGGAAGAAGGAAGGAGCTTGTGCGTGAAGCGTTACACGAATTGCTTCAAAAAGGTTTTGGAGTTTCCAACATCCATAGTGAATATGGCATGACTGAAATGCTATCGCAAGCCTATTCTAAAGGAAAGGGGTTGTTTCGCCCAGCATCAAGTATGCAAGTACTGATACGAGATGTGCACGAGCCAAACAAAATATCTAAAACAGGCTCGGGAGGCATCAATATTATTGACTTATCTAACAAGGATTCTTGTGCGTTTTTAGCCACGCAAGACCTAGGGAAATGCTATGCTGATGGCACTTTTGAAGTGTTGGGCAGATTTGATGCCTCAGATGTTAGAGGTTGCTCGCTTATGACCGCTTAACAACAAGTAAAAAATAATTTTTCTTACCGCGTTGTAGCAACACATAATTACCACAAATAAGGTCAGATGAAGTTATGTGTTTTGCCTCTGTTACCTTTTCTTTATTTACAGAAATCGAGTTTTCTTTTAATGCCCTGCGGGCCTCTCCATTGGATTTTAGAAAGCCAGTCTCAGCTGCTAATGCATCTGTAATGGAAAGCCCCTCGGATGCTAATTTTTCAGCTGTTACTTCTGCTTGAGGAACCCCTTCAAAAATATCCAACAGCGTTTGGGCGTCTAATGCTTTAAGGGAATCTGTTGTCGCCTTACCAAATAAAATTTGAGCGGCTTGCTCCACACGTACTACATCCTCAGCCGAATGAACCATGGCAGTAACCTCTTGAGCCAGTTTTCGCTGTAGCTGTCTTTGGTGTGGCATTTCACGGTGTGCAGCTATTAGTGATTCTATTTCATCTTTAGTTAGAAAAGTAAAAATCTTGACATACTTTTCAGCATCTTCATCGGAAGCATTCAGCCAATATTGATAGAACTTATATGGCGATGTTTTTTCTGGATCTAGCCAAACATTACCCCCTTCTGTTTTTCCAAATTTGGTGCCGTCAGATTTTGTAATAAGCGGACAGGTTAATGCATAAGCTTTGCCAGAAAGTTTGCGCCTTACAAGCTCGGTTCCTGTAGTAATATTTCCCCATTGGTCGCTTCCGCCCATTTGAAGCAAACAATTGTGGTGCTCATACAAATGTAGAAAATCATACCCTTGAATAAGCTGATAGGTAAACTCTGTAAAAGACATCCCTTCCTTGGCTTCTGCGCCAAGACGCTTTTTGACAGAGTCCTTAGCCATCATGTAGTTCACTGTAAGGTGTTTGCCAATATCACGAGCAAAATCAATAAGTTTAAATGAAGCCATCCAATCTAGGTTATTGACCATCATGGCACCGTTAGGCTTTTTGCTGTCAAAATCTAAAAATTTTGATAGTTGTTTTTCAATGCCGTTGCAGTTTTGTTCAAGTGTTTTGTTGTCCAGCAAGTTTCGCTCGGCAGATTTTCCAGATGGATCGCCAATCATACCAGTTGCGCCACCCACAAGTGCGTAGGGTTTATGGCCGTAACGTTGAAAATGCATCAAAATCATGATTTGAACCAAGCTACCAATGTGAAGCGAGTCTGCAGTTGGGTCAAACCCAATATATCCAGATGTCATTCCCTTAGCAAGGGTTGCGTCGGTTTCTGGCATGATGTCATGCACCATTCCGCGCCAAGTAAGTTCTTCTACAAATGATGCCATGTACTTATTTTTAGCAAATATAAACCTATGTTAACGAACCCGAAAGATAGGGTTACAATTTATTGTCAATTAATCGTAGAGGCAGCACTAATGTATCGCGCTCTTCCATGGCTTTTAAACGTGATTCAACCGTCTCGAAAATGCGCGTATACTGCTTTGATTTTGAGGCGTAATACGTATTGTTTTTCGCAAAAGTAAGGCTGTCTATTCCGTGAAAATTATAAAGAGAGTCCAAGGATACATAGTGGGTTTCGTTATATCCAATAGCTGCATTAATTAAAGCCAAATCAATGTGAAAATTGATGAGTTGTTCTTCACTCATCAAGGGTTCGGGTTTGGTAATCCTGTCTTGCGCACAAGCAGCCAACAGTAGAATGACACCTAATACAAAAAAAGTTCTCATCTCGTAAAGCTTAAAGGTTTGGCGTGATTGGATTCTTTTATATTTCCGTTTTCATACATAAGCGCTCCATTTAGAAAAGTATGGGTTACAGCTCCGCGTAATGTTGTCCCCTCCAAAGGAGACCACCCACATTTGTATAAAAGACTATCCCGTGTAATGGTATGCGTTAGATTGGTATCAACAAGAACCAAATCAGCGTAGTAACCGGCTCTTATGTAGCCGCGCTCTTTAACAGAAAATAAAATAGCAGGGTTGTGACACATTTTCTCTACTACTTTCTCTAGGCTGATCTTACCTTGATTTACACATTCGAGCATTACGGCTAGCGCATGCTGTACCATTGGCCCGCCTGAAGGAGCTTTAGTATAAACTTGATTTTTTTCTTCCAAAGTGTGCGGTGCGTGGTCGGTAGCAATAATATCGATACGATCGTCGTTGAGTGCTTCCCAAAGACCCGCTCTATCTGCAGCAGATTTTACTGCAGGGTTCCACTTAATATGGGTGCCCCTTTTTTTATAATCTTCATCAGAAAACCACAAATGATGAATACATACTTCAGACGTAATTTGTTTTTCGGCTAGAGGCACATCGTTTTGGAATAATGCCGTTTCTCTTGCCGTAGACAAATGGAATACGTGTAAACGAGCACCTGTTTCTTTAGCCAATGCTATGGCTTTTGAAGAAGATAAATAACAAGCCTCCGCAGAGCGAATATCTGGATGATGTTCAATGGGGATATCATCACCAAATTTTTTGACATACTCAGCAAGGTTAGCCCTTATGGTTTGTTCATCCTCACAGTGCACAGCAATGGGAAGTCGAAATGCTGAAAATATTTCTTTCAGTGTGTTGGGGTCATCTACCAGCATATTCCCAGTCGAAGAGCCTAAAAACAATTTTAGTCCAGGTGTTGTTTTTGGATCAATTGCCTTTATTTCCTCAAGATTGTCATTGGTACCACCAAACAAGAAGCCATAATTAACCCAAGAGGTTTGGGCAGCCACGTCAAGCTTATCATTATACGCCTGTGCGGTGGTGGTTTGTGGATTGGTATTGGGCATCTCTAAAAAAGAGGTAATCCCTCCAGCCAAACAAGCTTTTGATTCCGTGCCAATAGTTGCCTTGTGAGTAAGTCCTGGCTCGCGAAAATGAACTTGATCGTCTATGCAACCTGGAAGTAAAAATTTTCCTGATCCATCTATTACTTGCACATCTGATGTTACGGTCATATTGGCCGAGATAGCAGCAATACGCTCTCTCTCAATAAGCACGTCAAGCAAGGCTGTTTGCCCCTCGTTCACCACCTTTGCTCCCTTAATTAATATATTACTCATGCTTGTTTATTAAATACACTACGCCATTTCATACCAATAATACCAAAAATAGCTTCATTAATGATTGAAGTATTCATTTTTGAATCCCCTGCTGTTCTGTCGGTAAAAGTAATGGGGAATTCGACAATTCGAAAGTTCTTTTTCCACAACCAAAACTTAAGTGCAATTTGAAAGGCATATCCTTTAAATCGGATATCACCCAAATTCAGTGCCGAAAGCGCTTTGGTTTTATAACCTACAAATCCAGCCGTAGGGTCAGCAACGGGCAGGCCCGTAATAATTCTGACATATAGCGATGCGCCAAGGGAAAGTACAATTCTCCCTAAGGGCCATTTGCGAACACGGATTCCTTTTTTATATCTCGAGCCCACGACAACATCTGCCTTATCTTCTTCAAGTAGTGCCAGCATGGGCACGAGGGCTTCAGGAGGGTGGGAAAAGTCTGCATCCATCTCAAAAAGATAGGTATAGCCTTTATCCATCGCCCATTTAAATGCGTGGATATAGGCGGGTCCAAGTCCATCTTTATTTTGTCGCACTTCTAAATGAAGTTGGGGAAATGTTGCCCTTAATTCACGAACCAAATCAGCTGTCCCATCTGGTGAATTGTCATCAACAACCAATACATCAAAGGCTGCAGGCAAATCCACAACGGCGCGTAAAATGCCTTGAATATTCGCTGCCTCATTATACGTAGGGATGACTACAACTGTTGCGTTCATACACAGCTAAAATACGCATTTAAATAAGTGGATAGCCCTTAAAAATTTAGATACTTTTGTGGTATGTATGAACTACGAGAACTTGGCGACCACTATTTTGGGCTTTATTTGATTTTTACCTTAACGCTACTTGCCGCACTTAAACTTCTTAATCCATTGCGCCTAAAGTCGTTGATGCGTTTTTGGGTTGGGATTGGACATACTGAAGAGTTTAATAAGACCTTCAAGGTATATCGTGCTTTTTCAATATTGACTTTTGTCTTAAGAAGCTTGGTGTTTGGCCTTGTTCTAAGCATTTTTCAAAACAAGAGCTTTTATGTAGCAAGTTTTGATAGTAAAGTATTGTATTACGCTGGTGGTTTCATGATCTTTTGGATGTTGAGGACATTTTTTGAAAGCAGTTTAATGTCGTTTTTCAATAAACAAAAGGCACTCCTTAGGCTATTTTACATCCGCACACTAAACAAAGAAAAAATAACATTCTTATTTGGCTGTTTACTATTCGGCTTGGCTTTTATTGGTTCTGGCAAAATAATATCCATTCTTTTTGCCTCAAGCTACGCAATTGCAGTGTTGGCCATACATGCCAATACGCTCAAACTATATTTTAGACAACTCAATGCTATGCCGGTCTATATTATTTTGTATATTTGCGCCTCTGAAATTGCCCCTATATGGCTAGTATTACAAATACTGAAATTTTGACAAAACCAGCAAAAGTGAAAACCATTTTGGTTTCACAACCTGCACCGTCAATTGAAAACTCTCCTTATAACCAGCTTATTGATAAGCGAAAGGTTACCATAGACTTTAGACCCTTTATTCACGTTGAAGGTGTGTCTTCAAGAGAAGTTCGTTTGCAAAAAATTGATATCACAAAGTTCAGCGCGATTATTTTTACGAGTCGCAATGCTGTTGACCACTTCTTTCGTTTGGCTGAAGAATTGCGCTATACGGTGCCTAGTACCATGCGTTATTTTTGTCAATCTGAAGCGGTTGCGTATTACCTGCAGAAATATGTAGTGTATCGCAAACGCAAAATCTATGTGGGAAAGCGTACACTAGAAGAATTATTAAAAGAAGTCGTTAAATATAAAGATGAATCTTTTCTCCTTCCTTGCTCCGATAGGCTAAAGGCTAGTGTTCCTGAAAAGCTCGACGCCACAGGCATCAACTGGACAAAAGGCGTTTTTTATAAAACAGTCATCAGTGATTTGTCTGATTTACGGAACGTTTATTACGACATTTTGGTATTTTTCAGCCCCTCTGGCATAGAATCATTGTTTCATAATTTTGCAGATTTTGATCAGAAAGATACCCGCATTGCAGTGTTTGGGACCTCGACAAAAAAAGCGGCTTTAGACAAGAATTTACGCATAGACATCTTGGCGCCCACAGCAGAAAATCCATCCATGACCAAAGCCTTGGACGATTATATCGCAAAAGCGAACAAACGCTAGTTTAGGCGCGTATATACCCAACAAGCAAATTCAACCATCCTAGAATAAGCATTAAACCACCTATTGGGGTTACTGGACCCAAAATAGCTGGTAGACCTGTATCGCCATACATGGTTGACAAAGACAAGAGATAAATAGATATAGAAAATAACAGGGTTCCAGTTATAAAGAGTAGTGCAGTTCTGTTGATAAACTTTTGTGGATTAGGTGTTAGGCTTAAAAAAAGTAATGCCATCCCGTGAAAAAATTGATAACGCACCCCTACCTCAAAGGATTGAAGGGCATCTACAGACAACAGATTCGACAATAAATGTGCCCCAAAAGCACCTAAAATAACGGCGCTTCCACAAAAAAGCACCCCCCATATTTGCAACTGTTTGTGCTTCATCTTTATTTTCTTCTAAAATAGTTTATTAATTTTATAGTCTCAACATAAAGGTATTGAAAAAAGAAGACAAACAAGTTTCGTTAGACGGCATAGACAAAGCCATATTACGTGTGTTGATGGAAAACGCAAGAACTCCCGTACAAGAAATAGCGCGACAACTCGACCTTTCTGGTTCAGCCGTACACCAACGGCTCAAAAAACTTGAAGATGCCAATCTAATTACCGGTAGTTATTTGAAACTAAATCCTGCATCTCTTGGCTATTCCACAACCGCCTACATTGGGGTATACTTGGACAAAGCCATGCGAAATCCTGAAGCCGTCGCGCAATTAAAGAAAATTACAGAAGTTGTAGAGTGCCACTATACCACGGGCAACTGGAGTATTTTGATTAAAATTTTATGTAAAAACAACGAACACCTGATGCAGCTACTCAACCATAAGATTCAATCTATTGAGGGGGTTTCAAGAACCGAAACCTTTATCTCTTTACACCAACAAATCGATCGACAAATCAGTATTTAGCGCCTAGACCCTGTTGCCACGTTAAGTGCAAAATAAACGAGTGTTGCTAGTGAACCTATTGCAGCGACAACATAAGTTCTTGCCGCCCAGTTTAAAGCATCTTTTGACATCGCAAATTCTCGTTGATTGACCATGTTTTTGCGTTGCAACCAAGCTAGTGCACGATTACTTGCGTCATACTCAACAGGCAATGTGATGAAACTAAACAAAGTGCCTAATCCAAAGAGCACCACACCTGCAACAGCTAGGTTATAACCCATTGCCGAACCAAGACCTAACACAAACCCGCCAAAAATAATATACATGGATATACGCGAAGCCACACTTACAACAGGAACCAAAAGGGAACGAAACTGCAACCACTCATAGCTTTGGGCGTGCTGTACGGCATGACCACATTCGTGAGCAGCAACAGCAGCAGCAGCAGCATTTGTTTGGTGATAAACGCTCTCGCTTAAATTTACAGTCCTGGTTTTTGGATTATAGTGATCTGTTAGCTTACCGCGGACAGCTGTAACTTTCACATTACGAATACCGTGGTCAGCCAACATTTTTTCGGCTATTTCTCTACCCGACATTTGATTGCTTAACTGTACTTTACTGTACTTCTTGAAAGTTGACTTCAGCTTGTATTGAACCCACATACTAGCACCTGCAAACAAGGCAATAATTAAATAATATTCTAACATCATAATTTTTTAATATTTAGTGACAAAAACAATACCATTCTACTTTTTTGAGCGAATTATAAAAGTAATAATAAATGTAATTATAGAGACAGATATGCTGTTGGCAACGATTACAGAAGGGCTTTCAATCAATAGACCATAAGCAAGCCAACTTAGGGTACCTGTAGCCATCACCAAATACATGGTAAGTGACAAACCGTCAGCTTTTTTGGATTTCCAAATTTTAAATGCTTGTGGCAAAAATGCGGAGGTGGTTAGCGTGGCAGCAAAAAAACCAATGTATTCTGGGTTAATCATATTAAATAACAATGTTGACAATTTTATTTGGGACAACGATTACCTTTTTTGGAATCTTCTCATCTAAATAAGTTTGGGTACGCTCGTCTTGCATCACAGCAGCTTCTATTTCGTCCTTGCTCAAAGCGGTGCTTAACGACAACGTAAAACGCATCTTCCCGTTAAAACTTATGGGATATTCTTTGGTGTCATCTTTTAGATAGGCAGGATCAGGAATAGGATATGCAGCCGTAGTGATAGACGCTGAATGTCCCAACAACGCCCAAAGCTCCTCGCATATATGAGGCGCAAATGGCGCAAGAAGTATGGTCAATGGCTCTAAAATTTCTCGTTGATTACATTTTTCCGAAGTGAGTTCGTTGGTTGCAATCATAAAGGCGCTAACCGAAGTATTCAGCGACAAAGCTTCTATATCTTGAGTTACTTTTTCAATGGTTTTGTGCAATATTTTTAACGATGCTTTTGAAGGATTCTCCGCACTCACAGCAAAGACATCTGATTGGTGAAATAATCGCCAGAACTTATTTAGAAAATTACTGACTCCTGAAATACCCGCTGTATTCCACGGCTTGGCCTGTTCAATAGGGCCTAGAAACATCTCATACATACGAAGGGTATCTGCCCCATATCGATTGCAAATGGCATCTGGATTGACGACATTATACTTCGACTTGGACATTTTTTCTACCTCGCGCCCAACAATGTATTTTCCATCTTCCAATTTAAAGGTAGCATCGGTAAAATGGGGTTGCCATTTTTTTATACCATCAATATCCAATTCATTTTGCGGAGATACCAAAGAAACATCCACATGTACAGGAATTACTTCTTTGCCTTTGCAAAGTCCTTTTGAAAGATAGGTTTGGGTATCAGCAAGTCGGTAAACAAAAGCGCTTTCGCCCAATATCATTCCCTGATTGATAAGTTTCTTGGCGTAGTTTTTTACGGGAACAAGTCCCAAATCATACATAAAGTATTGCCAAAATCTGGAATAAAGCAAGTGGCCTGTAGCGTGTTCACTACCTCCCAAATACAGATCAACTTCTTTCCAATAGTTTAATGCCTCTTTACTAACAAAAGCCTCGGTATTTTGCGCATCCATATAGCGGTTAAAATACCAAGAGCTACCCGCCCAACCTGGCATGGTGTTCTTTTCTAATGGAAACACATGCTTGTTGTCAATTAAGTCGTTAGAAACAACTTTGTTTTGCTTAGTGTCCCAAGCCCAATGGGTTGCATTGCCCAGTGGCGGTGCGCCATCTAAGGTGGGTAAATATTTTGAAACTTCTGGCAATTCCAAAGGCAGACAATCATCTGGAATAAGCCTTGGAAGACCCTCGACAAAATACATGGGAATGGGTTCACCCCAATAGCGCTGACGGCTAAAAACCGCATCGCGCAAGCGATAGGTAGTAGCGCCTTCGCCCATGCCTATTGCGCCTAAATGTTGAATAATTTTTTGAGTGGCATCAACATATGAAAGTCCGTCGAGAAAATCTGAGTTCGCGATCACAGTCTTTTCTTTATCCGAAAAAGCCGCTTTAGCAATATCAACGTCCTTGAAAATATTTTTAATCGGCAGCTCGAAGTGCTTGGCAAAATCGAAGTCGCGCTGATCTCCACAAGGCACGGCCATTACTGCTCCTGTTCCATATCCCGCCAATACATAATCACCTATCCAAATGGGTACTTTTTCATTGGTAACAGGGTGAAGGGCATAGGCACCTGTAAACACTCCGCTTGTGCGCGATACATCGCTCATACGCTCGCGTTCGCTGCGTTGTGCAGTTTGTCTAACATAGGCAGTAACCGCATCGCGTTGTGCATCTGTAGTAATTTCAGCTACCCATTCGTGCTCCGGAGCCAAAGTCAAAAAAGTAACACCAAAAAGGGTGTCAGCTCTAGTGGTAAACACTTCTATTTTGCGATCGCTGTTTTCTATTGGAAAACGAACACTTGCACCCACGGATTTACCAATCCAGTTCCGTTGCATTTCTTTGAGTGGTTCCGGCCAATCAATATCGTTTAGCCCTTCGAGTAGTCGGTCAGCATAGGCAGAAATACGCATGCTCCACTGCTTCATTTTTTTGCGCGCTACTGGGTGTCCGCCTCGTTCAGAAACCCCCTGAATTACCTCATCATTGGCGAGTACAGTTCCCAAAGCGGGGCACCAATTCACTTCTGTTTCTGCCAAATAGGTCAAGCGAAAATGCAAAAGAAATTGCTCCTGTGCAGTTGCGTCCATTTGCTGCCATGCCGCTGCAGTTAGCGCAGGCGTTTCCTCATCACAAACAGCATCTAAATCTTGCGTTCCATACTTTTCAAGATGTGCAACAAGTGTAGCTATACCACGTGCCTTGTCTTGATTCTTATCGTACCACGCATCAAAGAGCAATGAAAAAATCCACTGTGTCCAACGGTAATAAGAGGGGTCTGAGGTACGCACCTCCCGTGACCAATCAAAAGAAAAGCCCATACGATCGAGCTGTTCTCTATAGCGCTTGATATTGGTTTCGGTTGTTATGGCTGGGTGTTGACCCGTTTGGATGGCATATTGCTCAGCAGGTAGCCCGAAAGAGTCATAGCCTTGCGGGTGCAAAACGTTAAAACCACTATGACGTTTGTAGCGCGCAACTATGTCACTTGCAATATAACCCAAGGGATGCCCAACATGAAGACCAGCACCAGATGGATAAGGGAACATATCTAATACATAGTACTTTGGCTTATCGGATGCTTGGACAACTTTATAGGTTTCTTTTGTTGTCCAAATCGCCTGCCATTTTTTTTCTATCTCTTGAAAAGGATACCCCATGTGTGCAATTAAGCAACAAAAATAACATTTTAAACACGAGCTTTATTGATAAGAGTGAGATTTGTTCCGTCATATTTTCTATTTTTATGGCTTAGAACAACTATGTCTGCAACTCGCATATACAAACGCCGTCTTTTAACCTCTTATCTTTCTGTTGTAAGCAGTACTGCTTTGGTGCTTTTTGTATTGAGCGTTTTGGGCTTTGTCCTGCTAAACAGTCAGTCCATTGCCAATTATTTTAAAGAACAGGTTACCATGACTGTTTTTTTGGATGACGAAACCAAAGAAATGGAACAGGAACAACTGACAACCACCATGCGATTGGCGCCCTTTACCAAATCGGTGCGCTTTGTATCCAAGGAAACTGCTGCCGCAGAGCACAGCGCCACCATTGGTGAAGATTTTATGGATTTTTTAGGCTATAACCCCTTACAAGATGCGCTAGATATTGGGCTCAAGGCAGAATTTGTCACTACCGAAGTATTGGATAGTCTAAGCGACGTCATGGAGCAAAAGCCCTTTATATCTGAAGTGCTATACGACAGACCGCTTATTGTTTTACTAAACCAGAACATTGAACGCTTCGGTTTTTGGCTACTCGTTTGTAGTGCAGTCTTTGTGGCCATTGCCTTATTGCTCATCAACCACTCCATCAAATTGTCGATTTACAGCAAACGACTGGTGATTCAAACCATGTTATTGGTAGGTGCAAGAAAAGGATTTATTCGACGTCCCTTTTTGTGGCGTTATATGCTTTTAGGTAGCATTAGTGCAGCGCTTGCGCTGGCTGGCTTTGCAGGCCTTTTACGTTTTTTGGTGCGCTTGGCGCCTCAAGTTGACTGGTGGGGTTCCGTTGAGAATATTGCATTGTTGTCGGCAGGTATTCTGCTTTGCTCAATACTGATTAGTGCCATTAGTGCTTTTTTTGCCACCCAAAGACACCTCAAATTAACCTATGATATTGTGTATTGATATGAAAAACGAAAAAGAGTTTTTATTTGGCAAACGCCCCTATCGCATTATGGCTATAGGCATTGCACTAATCGTATTAGGTTTTGTACTTATGACGGGTGGAGGCAGCGATGACCCCAACATATTTAATCCCGAAATGTATAGCCCATTACGCATTCGTGTAGCACCCACATTGGTATTGGCAGGATTTGCGGTTTTGGTGGTGGCTATTTTAGCTACTAAAAACAAATAATGGGTTTTTGGGAAGCCATTTTATTGGGGGTTGTTCAAGGACTAACCGAATTTTTACCTGTATCATCAAGTGGACATTTGGCGCTGTTTACGGCCATTCTCGGCAACGATCAACTGCCCGCTGAAAATCTCCTTTTTACTATTCTAGTACACGCAGCCACTGCAATTGCTACCATGATTGTTTTTAGAAAAGATATTGTAGCAATCCTTAGTGGAATATTTAAGAAAGATCAGCCCGAAACACGCACTTTTGTTGGCTATATTGTGGTATCCATGATACCCGCAGTGGTGATAGGCTTATTCTTTCAAGATCAAATAACAGCCCTTTTTGACACGAACTTAGCATTGGTAGGTGCTATGCTGTGTTTAACAGCGGTTTTGCTATTTTTTACCGACAAGGCATCAAACAAAAAACAACCCATCACCTATAACACTGCTTTGCTTATTGGGATTGCGCAAGCAATTGCCATTCTTCCGGGGATTTCGAGAAGTGGCGCTACAATTGCCGTTGCCTTACTCATTGGAGTCAGCAGGCCTGAAGCAGCGCGGTTTTCCTTTTTAATGGTCATCCCGCTTATTTTGGGCAGCATGGCCAAATCAATATTAGTTCAAGAAGCAACTGCAAATATTAGTTTTGACCTACTACCTATGAGTGTAGGGTTTTTGGCTGCCTTAGCTTCAGGAGTTTTGGCTTGTACGTGGATGATTGCACTTGTTAAACGCAGCAAGCTTAGTTATTTTGCTATTTACTGCCTCATCGTTGGCATAACCGCATCTGTAGTTGCATGGATATAATACACACAAAAGAAGCATTTTTAGAAGGGCAGCTTTTGCTCATTGACAAGCCCCTTACGTGGACTTCATTTCAAGTGGTAAACAAAATGCGATGGGCTATTCGAAAAGAATTTGATATCAAAAAAATCAAAGTTGGGCACGCCGGCACCTTAGACCCTTTGGCTACAGGACTGATGCTAATATGCACAGGACGCATGACCAAACAAATTGCACAATTTATGGGAATGCACAAAACCTATACAGGAAGCTTTCGTTTGGGCGCTACAACACCATCTTATGATTTGGAAACCAGCGTCAGCGATCCAAAACCCACAGACCACATTACCGCTAAAATGCTGGAAGAAGTGCGTACTGGTTTTTTGGGAAATATTCAACAAAAACCACCCTTATACGCTGCCATAAAAAAAGACGGAAAGCGTTTGTACACCCTGGCCAGAGCTGGAAAAACAACTGAAATTCCATCTAGAGAAGTGCAGATTACCAATTTTGAATTAACAGAAACCAATGTGCCAGATGTTAGCTTTTCTGTTAGTTGTAGTAAGGGAACTTACATTCGTTCACTAGCCCACGATTTTGGCCAAAAACTTGGCTGCGGAGCGCATCTTACATCCTTAAAAAGAACTGCCATAGGCAGCTATCCGCTATCAGCTGCCTTGACACTTGATGCATTTTTACATAGTTTAGAAGCAAAATCCTGAATATGGATCCTTATCGTTGTGATTGGTGTTTGGCAAACCCCACTTATATTGCCTATCATGACACGGAATGGGGCGTTCCCATTTACGATGATGTGAAATTGTTTGAAGCCCTGCTACTGGAAACATTTCAAGCGGGTTTGTCCTGGTGGTCGGTCTTACAGAAGCGCGATAATTTTCGCAAGGCCTTTTATGACTTTGACGTGAATCGCATTGCCAAAATGACAACCTATGAAGCAGCTGGGCTAATGCAAGACAAGGGCATCATCCGCAATCGAGGGAAGATCAATGCGGCCATTTCAAATGCACAGTCCTTTATTAAAATTCAAAAAGAGGTAGGTTGTTTTAGTGATTTTATGTGGGCCTATACAAATGGAATCCCTATTCAAAACCATTACACCCAAACAAAAGAATTGCCGCAAACCACTTCGCTTGCAATCCAGATGAGCCATGACCTAAAGCAGCGGGGATTTAAATATATTGGAAAAGTTACCATGTATGCCCATATGCAAGCCGTTGGTATGGTTAATGATCATGTGGTGGGTTGCTTTAGACACAAAGAGGTGTCTACTCTAAGTAACTAAGGAAATCTATTCGAGTAATTGATGTTGCGCCCATGCTGGCCAAATGAGCTGTTGGCACTTGACAATCAATAAGCTTGTAGTTGTTTTTTTTGAGCTCTCGTACGAGATATATCAAGGCCAACTTGCTGGAATTACTGGATTTGGAAAACATACTTTCACCACAAAATACCTGTCCAACATCAATACCGTAGAGCCCGCCTACAAGTTCGGGGCCGTCCCAAACCTCCACGGAATGTGCGTGACCTTGCTCGTGTAATGTTTCATAAACTTCCATAAGTCCGGGAGTGATCCATGTACCTGTTTGCCCAAAACGTTTGACTCGAGCACAAGCCTTTACCACTTCATTAAAAGCCTTATCGAAAGTAATTTCATAGTTGTTTTTGCGCATAAAAGTGCGCATGCTTTTGGAAATTCTCAATTGGTCAGGAAAGAGCACCATTCTTGGGTCAGGGCTCCACCAAATCAAAAAATCATCCTTTTCAAACCAAGGAAAAATACCTTTTTGATAGGCCAACAACACACGTTCTGGACGTAGGTCCCCACCAACAGCTACTATACCCTCTTCCGTTGCCAAATGAGGTGAAGGAAAACGCAATGCTTCAGAAAGATGATACATGTTGTTGTTAGAACGGCAGGTCGTCTGGCGTTTCTTTATCTGTTTCAGGCATGGTTTCGAATGGTGGTGCGGCTGGCGGTGGTGCTGAAGCCTCATCAATAGCATCTATACGCCATCCTTGGATAGAATTAAAATACTTCACTTCGCCTTGTGGACTTTGCCATTCGCGACCGCGAATATTAATACCCACTTTAATGCGTTGACCCACATTGTATGCATTGAGTATGTTGCACTTATCTTGCACAAATTCAATCAAAATATGCTGTGGATATTGCTCTTCGGTCGTAAGAACCAGTTCGCGTTTTTGAAATCCATTAGAACCATATTCTTTAGTCTCGTCAATTTGTTTAATTTTTCCTGTTATTTCCATGCTTCGGTTAATGTTGTTGTTACAAATCTACTCAATTTGCAGACAATCTAACCGTTGAAATTATACTATATTCGTAGGCATGAGTGTTAATACATTAACGGCTTATCAGCGGCTAATCCGATTGTTGGGGTTTATAATGGCGCTTGGCTTTGCGGGCATAACACTTTGGAACACATATAAGCTGATTCAGCGCATAGAAGATGACGAGAAACAACAGATGGAACTTTGGAGTTTGGCACAACAAAAACTGGCCTCCAACAAAGATCTTGACAACCCTATTGACCCGCTGACTTTTCAAATACTAACTGCTGAAAACAGCATACCAATGATTGTTGTTGACGACAAAAATAATTTGTTGTTTTCCAACAATATCAGCCAACGAAAACTCGCCCAAGATTCATTGGGTTATATCCAAAAGCTTAAAGAAGAATTTGGTGCGGAGCACAAACCCATAGAAATTACCTATAAAGACAGTTTGTATCAAAAAATGTATTATGGTAAGTCAAATCTCATCTATCAATTAAGATATTACCCTTTTGCTTTTTTATTGATTGTCGTATTTATAGGCGGTCTGGTTTACGCCTACTACAAAACAAATCAGCAAGCAGTTGAAAACAAACTATGGACAGGCATGGCCAAGGAGACTGCGCACCAGTTGGGAACGCCTATTTCATCTTTGCTAGGTTGGCTGGCCATATTAGAAGAGGATGTAAACCCAAAAATGTTGAATCAAATAAAAAGCGACGTAACACGCTTGGAAACCATCAATGCGCGCTTTTCCAAAATTGGATCGCTTCCAAACAGGAATAAAACAAAAATAAGCGCTGTTGTTCAAGACATAACGGAGTATATGCAAATACGTATGCCCAAGGATATAAAGCTAGAGTTACATTTGATTGGCGAAGAAAAAGAAGTGAGCATCAATGCCGAACTGATGAGCTGGGTATTGGAAAACCTTATCAAAAATAGCATAGATGCCATTCGCGGAAAAGGCAAAATTAGCATTGAATTATCATGGGACAAGACTGCGCTTATATCCATTCAAGATAGCGGAAGTGGTATTCCCAAAAAACTACATCGCTCGGTATTTGAAGCTGGTGTAACAACAAAAAAACGGGGCTGGGGTCTTGGTCTTGCCCTTGCAAAACGCATTGTAGCACAATATCACGGTGGAAAATTAAAACTGCTTAACAGTTCAGACTCAGGCACCTGCTTTGAGATACAATTACCTATTGCTTAAGAACAGCGCTGATTTGCTGGGTTAACGTTTGCATCTCTTCTTTTGATGGTGCAACTTTCTTTTTAAATGTCGCGTCTGCCATATCATGTAAAGGAATCAAATGAACATGAACGTGGGGTACTTCTAGGCCAATTACCGTTAATCCGATGCGCTTACAAGAAACCACTTGTTTAAGTGCGGCAGCCACACTTCGACTAAACATCATCAAGTCTTGGTATTCAGAAGCACTTAAATCAAAAAGTTTGTCAACCTCTTTTTTTGGCACACATAGGGTATGTCCTAACGCATTGGGATTGATATCAAGGAAGGCTATGTGTTTTTCGTCTTCAGCTACGATGTAAGCAGGAAGTTCACGAGCGATAATGCTACTAAATAAGGACGGCATTAGCGATCAATGGATAAGATTTCAAACTGGATTTTACCATTTGGAACGGATACCTCTGCAATCTCACCCACTTCCTTGCCCAATAGACCTCTACCAATAGGAGAGCTCACAGATATTTTGCCAGCTTTAAGATCGGCTTCACTTTCAGCAACAAGGGTATAATTCATCTCCATGTTGTTGGCAAGGTTCTTAATGCGCACTTTAGATAGCACCAATACTTTAGACACATCCAACTGCGACTCGTCAATAACACGTGCATTGGCAAGGGTTTCTTCCATCTTAGAAATTTTCATTTCCAACATACCCTGTGCTTCTTTGGCAGCATCGTATTCGGCGTTTTCACTCAAGTCGCCTTTGTCTCGAGCCTCGCCAATTGCTTGAGAAGCGCGAGGACGCTCTACGTCCTTGAGGTGATTTAATTCCTCACGTAATTTTTTTAGCCCTTCGGCAGTATAATATGAAACTGTACTCATTTTTGGGGTATAGTTAAAAAATCCCTTAATTCGTAAGGGATTTATACAAATATACAATTTTCCTCAATTTTGAATAATCTTCGAATGAAATACATAGTACTTATCGTTTTTTTGGTGGTGGTGAGCTGCTCAAAGACAGCTGTAGAGCGCAATCCGTTTTTGATTGAAAAGGGCTTTGACCAGAGTATTAATTTGGCACTGCCGGCTTTTAACAACCTAAGTTATGCGGGTGGTAGCATGTATTGGCCTAATGGCGGGATTAGAGGACTGTTGCTCTATAACTTAAACGGGAGTACCATTATGGCTTGGGAAGCCAGCTGCCCCAATCACGAAGTTAAAAGCTGTTCTACAATGCAGATAAGCGGGGTTACTGCCTCTTGCTCTTGCGAAGAATATCAATATAGCTTGGCCACAGGCCAACCCCTTACAGAAGGGGCCACCTATAGCCTGCTATTTTACAAAGTTCAACAGAACGGTACTGCTCTACGCATCTACAATTAGAACTGTAATGTAAGTCCGGCCATAAAATGACGCCCTGCCTGTGGGTAGTATCCAACCCCTTCAATAGTAGTCACAACATTTGGCACAGAATAATCATCGTCATACGTATAGAAATATCCGTTTGAGCTGATCAACTCATCAAAAATATTGTACAAATGCAAGTTTAGATTTAGGCTAGGCCCATTTTCCTTATTCAGCAACAACGCATGTACTTGAATGTCGTTTATCAGATAACTATCCAGCTTAGAAAGTTCGGCGTCTATATTACCCATATACTGCTCTCCCACATACTTGCCTACAAACGAAACAGACCAATTGTCTGATGAAAACGTCAATTGCTCTGAAGCAACCAGCGAAGGTGAAAATGCCAGCTGCGTATCCCCCAGTGACTGCAACACACCATCGCGTTTGAAAAACTTATCTCTATTTCTGTTTTTACTCCATGCTACGTTGGCTTGCCAATTTATATTAGACGTAATATTCCATCCACCTTCCAGCTCTATACCACGACGGTAACTGTCTCCAGAATTGGCACGGATAGGCGCACCCACTTGGTCAATGGCGCCTGTGAGAACCAATTGGTTCTTATAGCTCATAAAATAAATATTTGCGTTTAAAAAAGCATCTGCTGTTTTCCAGCGCCATCCCAATTCTAAATCATCTAATGCTTCTGGTACGGGGCTACCATTTTCAAAATCTGTGCGGTTTGGCTCCTTGTGAGCCTTGGCAAAAGAGATATAAAATTGGTTGTTGACATTGGGCTTATACAGCACACCTGCCTTAGGGTTAAAAAACGTATGCGCGTCGTTTACGGTAAAACGTTCGGGTCCTGCTATCTCACCACTAACCTTGTAGTCTACCCAGCGAAGTTGTGCGTCTGCATATAAATGCCATTTTTCATTGATGGATACATCCCATTTGTAAAAAATATTACCATCCTTTTTCTTTCCTGTGTTTTCATAAAAGCGATGGCCCGGATTCACATCAGCCCTATTGGCCCACATAAGCTCGCCAAAGTGTAGTCCTTCATAAGAACTGTAATAAGCACCGACGCTAATGTTGTGTTTGTCTTTTTGATAATGATACAACACATTGGCAGCATAAAAATCGTTGTCTAACCACTTACGCACTGCATTTTCAGTAGCTGTTATGCTTTGCCCATTGACTGAAAGCGGTGGTAATTTTAAATAGCCGTAATCCGTGTCTCCTCCATAACTTACGTTTTGATCATACCACAAATCGTAAAACTCTTGATAATAGCCATAACCATGGGTATAGTTTAGCCCTAGAGACAACCTACTAGAGTTGCTTAGGTGCTGTTCAATATGCAATTGGGTGTGATCTTGATTATAATTATCAACTTGATCATTGTAGTAGCCTTCCAATACTCCTGCTTCTTCGTACTGTTCTCCAGCAGGGTTATAGGTTCTGTTCGTTTTCAAAACATTCTGATCAATCCCATACCAAGCTTGATACGTACGCTCATGACCTCCAAAAGTCAATGCTTTTATTTTGGTATTGACACTACTATATGTTCCCTGTAAGAAATAGCCTTTGAGATTTGATGATGCACGATCAATGTATCCGTCAGAAGTTATGCCAGACAGGCGCCCGCTTAACTCAAATCCGCTTTTGAATCGTCCAGTTGAAAACTTGAGTGTATTCTTAAAGGTATTAAAACTACCAGTACTTGAAGACAACAAAGCAAAGGCATCCTCTGATGGCTCATTTGTGCTGATATTGATACTGGCTCCAAAAGCAGCAGCGCCATTGGTAGATGTACCTGCACCACGTTGTAGTTGCAAATCGGAAACAGAAGAGGCAAAATCTGAGAGATTTACCCAAAAAGTTCCATGTGATTCGGCATCGTTATAAGCAATACCGTTAATGGTAACATTAACTCTTGTGGCATCGCTACCCCGAACCCTAATTCCTGTGTAACCAACCCCAGCACCTGCGTCGCTAGTGGTTACTACACTGGGTAAAAAGCGCAACAAAACAGGAAGATCTTTCCCCAAGTTTTGTTTATTAAGCTGTTCTTGAGAGATATTAGTAAATGCCATGGGCGTATCTTCATTGGCCCTAAGAGCACTAACCGTAACAGACGATAGAGCTACGGTATTTATTGTGAGTGTGTCTTGTGTGGTGTTTGTTTGTTGTGCCATCAGGCTGCAACAAAGCATAAGTGTAATAATGTATTTCATTTGCGTGAAGCAAATAAAGGGGTATTATTTACGATGGTTTTAAAGTGAAACATATTCCTTGGCAGCATTACCTGCCCAGGTTCAATGGGTATAATCTCAGCCGTTAGGCACCCCTAGAGATGGTACAAATATAGTTCAATTAAATCGATTGGTGCATGGGTCGCAACAAATCGTTTACTGTTTTAACAGGATTAAAAGTACGGACGGGTACTTCCACAAAAATGGTGTTCCAATCTGCCATGCCACCATTCCACAAACCGGGACGTTCCATGGCCTTTATAGCTACTCCACCTATGGACTTTTCAACCACAAAGTAACTATCGTTGTCTACAAAATTTTTCAAATTATATTTTTCCCCTTTGTAGTCATAGGTAGCGCAAACAATATCAACTGGATTGAAGTGCGTACCCGATTTAAAAATATCTTTTTGAGCGGTATTTGACATATTGACTTGTGCACTCTCAACAATTTGAAGACTCGTCTGACCTGACTTTTCAACCCAAAAAGGACCTCCGCCGGGCTCGCCTTCATTTTTAACCATACCACAAACACGTAATGGACGGTTAAGTTTTTGTTGAAGGAATGCGTGCAAAGCTTTTCCAGAAAAGTTTTTGGGGACACTTACATTGAGTTGATCTTGAACAAATGTTTTAATCAAATCCAAATCCGTTGTTGCTTGATTTTCAAGCGCCTGACTGAACTTATAGATTTGTTCTAGCTTGGATAGCAGCACACCTGCCAGCATTTTTTTGTAAAAGCCTGCTCTTTCGTGATAAGCCCCAACAGCGACATTATCAATATTACTTAAAAAAACAACGGCTTCTTTCAAGTCGTTTAGGTTGTCGATAAGTGCCCCGTGGCCTGCCGCCCTGAAAAAAAGATTCCCATCTTGATCGCGATAAGGATTGTTATCCAACATGGCAGCAATGGTATCTGTACTTCTTTTTTGATGAGAAAAAGAAACGTGGGTTTGAATAGAGGCAGTTGTATATATTTGGTCAACACTTTTTGAAAGCGACTGCTGAAAGCTTTCTTTTGATGCCGGCGGAATGGTAAAGTGAATGTTCATGGATTTGTTAGCTACCATAAATTCCTTTGAAAAAAACAACTGTTCTTCTGCAGCATTCCGAATAGTACTCTTGTAATTGTGAAAAGGAATAAGCGCTTTGGGCAGCGTACTTAATAGCGCTACTGTTTTTTGAATGAACAGAAACCTGTAATCTTTTTGAAAAGCACCATTTTGAAGTTCTGTTATTTGAGATTTTATGCTTTGGTAGAAAGGGAGTTTTTCAATTCCACCCAAAAATATGGCGAGTTTATATGTTTTTTTTCTATTGAGATAGCTACGTAAGGTTTCCTTATTGGGATCATAGCGATTGGCAAAATAATGCAAGAATTTAAACATCCGAGTAGCCATTCCAGATGCTGGTATAAAGCGGACAAGTGAAAAAGACTCCTTTAGCGAATCAAATATTGCGGCATAGTCCTCCATTTGTTGTTGTGATAGCACTTGTATGCCGTCGCCTTGAGTGGCTGGTCTATTCAGTTTGGTAACATTGCTCTCTTTTTCAAGAAGTGTAAGTTGCGCTGATACCTCATCTGTTGAGATGCCAACATCTTCAAATAGTGCTAAATCTTGTTTCGTAAAACTATGTTTCATACATATTGCTTTAAACAGTTCATCACTTGCAAAATGCGTGCCTCATGGGAACCGTGTAAAATGGTGTAGGTAATATTGTGTTCGTTTAGCGCAGTTTTAAACGCGGCTAACATCTCTTGCCGTTGATGGGGGCGGTCCCGCAACAAGTCTTGTTCAAAAGGAACGTCAATATCCGTTAAAAAGTATATGTCGTAGTGATTTACTTTGTTTGCTTCTAAAACGCGTGTGTCACACCAGCCATCAAAATAAGCTTTTGCATATACTTCCGTAGAAAGCAAATTTGTGTCACAAAATAGAAATGTATTGGCTTGTTGGAGTGCTTGATTTTCTAATCTCATTTGCCCTTCAGCAATAGGATAAATATCTTCTGGAGTACATATTTCACCCGTTCGTGATCGTTTTTCTTCGAGATATTCGCGAGCAAATTCAGGTACCCATCTTGTTTTAAATGCTTTTGCCAGAGCCTTGGCCAGCGTAGTTTTGCCAGTAGATTCAGGTCCAAAAAACACAACTCTTATACAGCTGTTTGAGTGTTGTTTAAGGTTTTCTTCCATGCTAAATAACCGTAAATGGCAATGAGTGTAAATATAAGGTATTGAACGGATGTAAAAGCGAGTCCTTTGTAAAGGTATAAGGGAACCGAAATAATATCACCTACAATCCAAAAAATCCAGTTTTCAATTTTTTTACGCGCCATTAACCACATGCCTACAAAAAATACAGCTGTGGTAAGCGTATCAACATAAGCTGTCCAGATGTTCCACTTTCCCGCCGACTCATATATTGCATAAACAAAGAGGAGTGTTGCTACAAAAATAATTAGGGAGGTCTTTTTTTCTGTTGCTGTAGTGCGCGATATAGGAGTATAGGCATCATTTGTTTTTCGCGTCCATATGAACCATCCATAGATACTCATGGCAAAATAGTAAGCGTTAATCATCATGTCACCTAGCAGTACCCATTTGTAAAGTAAATACACAAATATCGCAGTAGAAATAAGCCCTGTGGGAAATACCCAAATATTGTTTTGTTTGGCAAACCAAACACTTAAAAACCCAAAAACTACAGCTGTGATTTCGAGTGTAATATCCAAGGTTGCATATGAAGCATATTGTGCAAAAAAAACATCTATAAATTCTGACATTTTAACTTGTATTAATAGCTACAGCACAAGAAAATTGTGGCCAATGATAAATCCAGTTTTTTAGTTCAATTATTTCTCCATGAATATGCACTGCTGCAATGGGATGCTCACTGTCCATTTGAGCAGTTCTAATATGCTGAAGAAAGCTCAATCCTTTTTTTCCAAAAGCCTTATAGGCGGCTTCTTTTATACACCATTGGGTGGTTCTGAAACGATCTGTTTCTTTTAACATAAGCTCAGAACTATGCAAGAATTTAGGTGCAATATGTTGTACTTTGGGTCGTTCTTTTTCGATATCAATTCCAAGGGGGTTGTCACCCACTGCTATTGCAGCAAAATCATGAGAATGCGTAATGGAAATAAATTTTCCGTCAGCTAAATGTGGTTTTCCAAAAGCGTCGTAATGCAATTCAGCTGGGGTGTATCCAAGTGCCTTGAGCAAATGCCTAACGCTCAAAAATCCTTTTCGGTGTACAGTGGATTTCATAGTTCCTAACCTGTTGATACACAACTCGGTAAGTGAAATGTTTTGTCGCAACCAATCCTCAGACTCATCTATCTGCCACACCAAAAAAAGTGTATTGTAAGAAATCTTGTCCTTTTTGTAAATGGGCATTATATATTGTAAATTTGTCGGCTAATTGCTAGAAATCAAATATACAAATATGGCTACGAAAACGACTACTTACGTACCCTATAAAGTCAAAGACATTACTTTGGCTGATTGGGGAAGAAAAGAAATTGAATTGGCAGAGGCAGAAATGCCTGGGCTGATGGCACTACGTGAAGAATATGGTGCAGAGCAGCCGCTGAAAGGTGCGCGCATCGCCGGATGCTTACACATGACCATTCAAACAGCTGTGCTAATCGAAACGCTTACAGCGCTTGGGGCAGATGTTACATGGAGTTCATGTAATATTTTCTCAACACAAGACCATGCTGCAGCGGCTATTGCTGCTGCTGGAATTCCAGTTTATGCCTGGAAAGGCATGAGTGAAGAAGAATTCAACTGGTGTATTGAACAAACGATATTCTTTGGTGAAGATCGCAAACCCCTAAACTTGATTTTAGACGATGGTGGCGACCTAACCAATATGATTCTTGATGAATTTCCTGAACTTGCTGCAGGTATCAAAGGACTCTCAGAAGAAACAACTACAGGTGTGCATCGTTTGTATGAGCGTATGCAAAACGGAACACTTCCGTTACCTGCCATTAACGTAAACGACTCGGTAACCAAGTCGAAGTTTGACAACAAATACGGCTGTAAAGAATCAGCGGTTGATGCGGTACGTCGTGCAACAGACATCATGCTTGCTGGAAAGCGCGTGGTCGTTGCTGGATATGGTGATGTTGGTAAAGGCACCGTTGCTTCTTTCCAAGGAGCAGGAGCCATAGTAACCGTTACTGAAATTGATCCGATTTGTGCGCTTCAAGCCTCTATGGATGGTTTTGAAGTAAAAAAACTAGACACAGTTATTGGTAATGCAGACATTATTGTAACGGCTACAGGGAACAAAGACATTGTTGCTGAACGACATTTCCGTGCCATGAAAGACAAAGCCATTGTATGTAACATTGGACACTTTGACAACGAAATTGACATGGCTTGGTTAAACGGAAACTACGGCGAAAGCAAAGTAGAAATTAAGCCACAAGTAGATAAGTATACCGTTGAAGGCAAAGACATCATTGTTTTGGCTGAAGGTAGATTGGTAAACCTAGGATGTGCTACGGGCCACCCTAGTTTTGTGATGAGTAACTCCTTTACAAACCAAACCTTGGCACAAATAGAGCTATGGAAAAATGCAGATAGTTACGAAAACAAGGTGTATATGTTACCAAAGCACTTAGATGAAAAAGTGGCGCGTTTGCACCTTGAAAAACTAGGCGTTGAACTAGAAGAGCTAGACAAATACCAGGCGGATTATATCAGCGTTCCTGTTCAAGGGCCTTATAAACCTGAATATTATAGATACTAAACTGTAACTTATTTGTTAAAACTAAAAAAACCCGCCAATGGCGGGTTTTTATTTTTGATAAGTATATTTAAAAACTAGTCCTGTACGGGATCAATAGAAACGTACGAGCGATTGTTTTTCTTTTTAGTAAAACGCACAACACCGTCCACTCTAGCGTGAAGCGTATGGTCTTTACCTAGATATACATTGTCCCCTGGATGGTGTGCCGTGCCGCGTTGACGAACAATAATGTTCCCTGCTATGGCGTGTTGTCCACCAAATATTTTAACGCCTAAGCGTTTCGATTCCGATTCTCTACCGTTCTTGGAACTACCTACTCCTTTTTTGTGTGCCATGGCTTAATCTTTTATTTTTTTGCTTCAAGTGCCGCAATCAAATCGGCTTTTTTCATAGATGAAATTCCTGCAATTCCTGCTGCTTTCGCAAGCTCCTTAAGTTCGGCTACTGTTTTTGAAGAAAAATCAGCAGCTGCTTTAGGGGCAGCTTTTTTTGCAGCTTTTGGTGCTTCTGCTTTAGACGCTTCTGCTTTGGCTTTGGGTGCAGCCTTTTTGGCCTTACCAACTCCAACAGATTCGATGACAATTTCTGTCAACGACTGACGATGACCGTTTTTAACACGGTAACCCTTGCGGCGTTTCTTTTTAAATACTATTACTTTATCATCCTTTAGGTGACGAACCACTTTTGCTTCTACTGAAGCATTGGCTACAGCTGGGGCGCCTACAGTAATATTCTCACCGTCAGCCATCATAAAGACTTGGTCAAAAGAAACCTTGTCTCCTGTTTTAGCGTCCAATCGGTGAACAAATACCTTTTGGTCTTTTGCAACTTTAAATTGCTGCCCTGCTATCTCTACGATTGCAAACATATCTTTTGTTTTTAACACTTCTTATTGAAGCGAGCGCAAATATACAATCTTGTATTATATCAGGCAATATTTTTTGCTGTAACATTAATATTAGCAAATCGTTAGTTATTACAAATGAAACAACTAAATTTAAAAAATTAATTTTTTTTATGAAATATCTCCTTCCTATAGCCCTGTTATTTGTAATGGGTTTTGCAAGCGCACAATCGGTCTCCTTTGAAGAATACGATTTAGCTAATGGCTTACATGTCATTCTACATCAAGATAATACAGCTCCTGTAGTAACTACTTCTGTTATGTACCATGTCGGTGCTAAAGACGAACAACCTGACAGAACGGGCTTTGCTCATTTTTTCGAACACCTCCTATTTGAGGGCACTAAAAATATTGAAAACGGCGCATGGTTCTCTATTGTAACAGAGAATGGCGGGTCTAACAACGCCAATACCACAGATGACCGCACCTATTATTATGAGGTTTTTCCTTCTAACAACCTTGAGCTTGGTCTTTGGATGGAGTCTGAGCGGATGTTACATCCCATAATTGAACAGGACGGCGTAGATACACAAAATGAGGTCGTGAAGGAAGAAAAGCGCTTGCGCGTTGACAACCAACCATATGGGAAGTTTTTGGAAAATGTTAAAAAACATCTGTTTATCAATCATCCTTACCGCTGGACGACCATTGGCGAGATGGATCACCTGGATGCTGCTACTCTAGACGAGTTTTTAGCATTTAATAAAAAATTCTATGTGCCAAACAATGCCGTGCTTGTTGTGGCTGGTGACATTGATATTGATAAAACAAAAACAATGGTTGAAGGATATTTTGGCTCTATACCTAGAGGAGCGGACATTGAAAGAGTTTCTTTGACCGAAGAACCAATTCAGGAGGAATTGAAAGCTGAAGCCTTTGATAGCAACATTCAGATTCCTGCTATCATTACAGCATATCGTACACCCTCTTTTAAAAGCAGGGAGTCTCGCATACTGGACATGATTTCTACATACTTAAGCGACGGCCCAAGTTCTAAGCTCTACAAGCGATTGGTTGATGAAAAGAAAATGGCGCTACAATCAGGTGCCATAAATATCGCGCAAGAAGACTATGGAATGTATGTAATTTTCGGATTACCACAAGGAGAATTTAAACTTACAGACTTAATAGCTGAAATGGATGATGAAATAGTTAAGATTCAAAAGAATCTAATTTCCGAACGAGATTATCAAAAACTGCTTAATAAGTTTGAAAATGGATTTGTAAGCTCAAATGCTTCAGTGGAAGGCATTGCCAATTCACTTGCTAGATACCACATGCTCTATGGAGACACCAATCTAATCAATAACGAAATTTATATTTACCGCTCCATTACTCGTGAAGAGATAAGAGAGGTAGCCAATAAATATCTGAATACAAACCAGCGCTTGGTACTTGAATATTTACCAGAACCAGAAGAAGTTAATTAAACCTATTATCATGAAAAAATTACTCGTATTATTCACATCCTTATTGGTATTCTCTGCAGTTGGTCAAGTTGATCGAAGCAAACAACCGGTTCCTGGTCCTGCACCCACCATTCAAGTTAAAGAGCCGCAACAATACAAACTAAAAAACGGCCTCACCGTGATGTTGGTTGAAAATAGAAAACTGCCACAAGTAAGTGCAAGTTTAAGTTTGGATAACCCCCCTATTTTAGAAGGAATCAAGGCAGGTTTAAACGAACTCACTGGCAGTTTACTCGGAAAAGGTTCTAAAAAAATAGCAAAAGATGATTTCTATGATGAAGTAGATTTCATGGGTGCCAATATTAGCATTAGTGCTTCTGGTGCATTTGCACAATCATTATCCCGCTATTTTGAAAGAACTTTTCAGATGATGGCCGATGCTGCCATAAATCCTAACTTTTCGGAGGAAGAATTTATCAAAGAGCGAGATGTCATTATTGATGCATTGAAATCATCTGAAAAAGACGTTACAACTGCTGCTAGACGCGTCGAGAGACTATTGGCCTACGGCGGAAGTCACCCCTATGGTGAATACACAACTCCTGGAACCATTAACAACATAAAGCTTGCAGATGTACAGCGCTATTATGACTTTAGGTTTAGACCTAATAATGCTTATTTGGTTATTGTTGGTGACATTGACATGGAAACCGTTAAGCCGTTGGTGAAAAAATATTTTGGGAAATGGAAGCCAAACCCTGTTGCTTCTAGTCCAATTCCTAAGGTTACAAACCCTACAAGTCCACAAATAGAATTCGTGAATATGCCTAACGCTGTTCAATCAGAAGTAGTAGTTCAAAGTACGGCATACCTAGCTAAAAAAGATCCTGAATACTTTGCTGTTTTAATGGCAAACTCCATTCTTGGTGGTGGTGGTGAAGCACGTTTGTTTCTAAACCTTCGTGAAGACAAAGGATATACTTATGGAGCTTACTCAAATATTGGGAACGACAAGCGTACCGCAACACGTTTTCGAGCTTCTGCCAGCGTCAGAAACGAAGTAACTGACAGTGCTGTGGTAGAACTACTCAATGAAGTAAAACGAATTCGTACAGACTTGGTTATGGAAAGTGAATTGAAAAAAGCAAAAGCCAAATATGTTGGCAGCTTTGTTCGCTCGTTAGAAAGACCTGCAACTATTGCACAATTTGCATACGACATCGCAACTGAAAATCTAGATAAAGATTTTTACAAAACTTATCTTGATCAAATCAATGCCGTTACAGCTGAAGATGTTAGAGATGTGGCGCAGAAATACTTTAATGTAGACCAATCAAGAATAGTTGTGACTGGAAAAGGGGTTGATGTTTTAGATAACCTTGAAAAGGTCGAATTTAATGGAAAACTACTTCCTGTCAATTACTACGACAAATATGGTATGTCTATTGATCGACCAAGGAAAATTGCTGTCGCAGGAGGAGTTACGGCTGAGTCCGTTCTAACAAATCATATTGAAAAAACAGGCGTAAACAACTTGAGCGACCTAAGCGCTGTAAAGCTTGTATACAAAGGTACTTTTATGCAAATGGCCATTGTGGTTGAAGAAACCTATTCACCAGATAGCCAAGAACAAGTAATATCCGTTGGTGGAAACGCCATGATGACGAGTGTTGTTAGTACTGAGGGAGCTTTTATGAAGCAGGGGCCGAATCAAATGGATTTGCCAAAGATTATTTATGAAGATCTTAAAAAATCCTTAGGCGTTATATCTGAAATAGGCTTACTTGCCAGCGGAGAAGCTGTTTTAGAGGGTATTGAAACTGTAAATGACACTGAAGCTTATGTGATTAAAGTTCCTGGCATTGGCGTGAGTTACACCAACTACTACAGTAAAGAAACGGGCATGAAAATTAAAGAATCTACAATGGTAAACTTTAATGGTCAGATGCAAACGAACAACACAAATTATACAAACTACAAGGAAATTTCAAACCTATTAATGCCAGGCGAGAAAAGTTTTGACCTTGGCGGCCAGGAAATTTCTTTAACGCTTGAAGAAGTGATTGTTAATCCTGATAAGTAGCAGGAATCGATTTAAATGGCACTTATTTCTTAGCTGTTAAACCTAGAGGATTAAGACTATTGGCGTTTCGTTGGCTTATGAGCCAACGAAACGCCAATCAAAATTACTACGGCACCGATAAGTTGAAAAGCACTCATCTGCTCCCCATCCAATGTACCCCAAAAAAGGGCTACAATTGGCAGGGTGTACGTTACCGATGACACAAATACGGTAGATGCCATTTTCACAAATCGGTTGAACATGACCTTAGCTATTGCCGTACCAAAAAATGCAAGTGTAGCAACAAAGCCCAAACTTGAAATTACCTCTGGTTTTTGCAGGTTTTGAAATGAAAAGAAATCCGAAAAGAACAACAACACCAAAGCTGGTGGTAAAATGGCTATAAAATTTCCCAGTGTCATGGCCATCGGTGAAACTTCTGATAGTTTGTGTTTTAAAAAATGAATGTTTATGGCATAGCACATAGATGCGCTAATGATTAGCAACACATGACCAACAGGCTGATCTGGATTAATTTGGGCGCCGCCCCAAACCAAACCTAAGGAACCTATAAATCCGAGTAAAACGCCGAAATACTGGCGGACAAGCATGCGGGTGGCAAAAAGTGTAATCCCCACCAGTACAGTAAATATTGGGGTAAGCGAATTAAGAATGGCCGCAACAGACGAATCGATGTGGCGCTGTGCAAAAGCGAAAAAAAAGGAAGGGAAAAAAGTGCCTAAAAATCCTGTTATAATCAGCCACTTCCATTGATATCGGCTTAAGCCTTTCAAAGATTTAGAACCCAAAATAAGCAAGAAAACAGTGCTGATTACAATGCGTGCGCTGCCCAATTCAATAGGGGAAAGCCCAACAAGTCCACGCTTAATAAGTATGTAGGAACTACCCCATATTAATGAAAGTAAAAAAAGGTATAACCATTTATTATCAGGAATTTTGTTCATAGCTAGGCAAAGCTGATGAAAAAGGACGAAAAAATGGCTTTTTTTACTACATTTGATTAAAACTTTATATTATGAAACGCCCTATTTTATATATTTTGATGCTACTAATTGTTAGTTGTACTTCAAAAAACCCAGAGAAAAAATCCGTTAGCCACACCGCTGAGACAAAGGTGACAATGTCTGACAATAATCTTTCAAACATATCTTTTCAAGTTGAAGGAATGACCTGTGAGGTTGGATGTGCCGCACGTATTGAAAAGAAAGTTGCCGCTATGGAAGGAGTTGCAACATCTAAAGTTGATTTTGAAGCCAAGACAGCCTATGTTTCTTTTGACCCCACCACAACTTCGTTCGAAAATGTCAAAACGACCATTGAATCCCTTGGTGATGATTATAAGGTAGGTGAAGCCAATGCCATGCCTGCTTTTTCATCAGATTACCATGGAAAAAAATGTGATAAATCTTGTGAGAAAGCTTGTTGCAAAAAAGAAGGAAAAGACAAAATGGCCTGTGAAGCCACTTGTAAAAAGCCTTGTTGCGCCAAAAAGAAAGAGAAAGCTTAACTATTGCCAGCGTAACGTCTCGAGCATTTTTTGCACATCATTTCTAATATATCCAATGGCAGGTGCCAAAGAATCGTAGTTAGGTGCTGCAGAAAAAAGTAATGACCCTGAAATAAAATGTTTTTTGGTGTCTGTAGCGAAAAAATGGAGGTTCGAAGGTGAATCTCCTACCAATGTAACGCAGCTACCCAAAACCTCGTTTTCCTTGTCCTCGTAAGTGCTTTCATTAATGCGTTGGGTTCCTTTACCAAAAATTTTGAGCCGCTTTTCAAAATCCATAAAAAGGGTATCCAAAGAAGTAGCGTTCAAATCAAAGTAGGTAACGTAAACTTTTGCTTTTAACAAAGGATAATCTAGCGTTAAGCCACAAGAAGAAAGTAGTACTGGCGTCGACACTTCATTGTACATAAATCGGTATGCGCAAGAATTAGGGTCAAAATCATTGTAATGTACTGCTGGATAGCGCAAAGCCAAGGCTGCATTGGGCTTGGGTGCTTGGTGCTCACATCCCAAAAACAATAACGCTAAAAAGAAAATACGTGTCATGCGCCTAACTGTACTTTAACCTGTTTGATGCGTTTTCTATCGACGGCATCAATGGTAAAAACAACATTTTTGAAACGAAAGTTAGTATTCACTTTAGGAAAAGACCCCAGTTGTTCTAACAAAAAGCCAGCAATGGTTTCAGACTCCCCTTTTTTTTGCTCAAAATCATCATCATTGGAAAGCTTGGTTACTGCATAAAAATCTTGCAAAGAAGTTTTACCCTCAAAAACAAAAGTATTGTCATTGAGTTTGGAATAGCTTATATCTGTTTCATCAAATTCATCTGTGATATCCCCTACAATTTGTTCAATAACATCCTCCAAAGAAATAACACCCGAAGTGCCGCCGTACTCATCTACCACAACAGCAAGATGAATGCGTTTTACCTGAAATTCTTGTAGCAAATCGTCAAGCTTTTTATTCTCTGGCACAAAATAAGGTAGGCGCAACAGCTTAGTCCATTCATAATTGGACTTGTCAAAATGGGGCAATAAATCCTTTACATATAAAACTCCAATAACCGTGTCTATTGTTTCACGATAGACAGGAACACGGGAGAATCCCTTATTGACAATCTGCGCTACTACTTCGGTAAATGATGTTTCTTCATCCAATGCAAAAACGTCTATACGCGGACACATGACTTGCTTGGTGTCGGTGTTACCAAATGTGACAATTCCTTTTAAAATTTTTTGCTCGTCTTTGGTGGTTTCAGAATCATCAGTCATTTCAAGGGCTTGTGACAAATGATCAACCGAAATATTTGAACCTGTTTTACCCAATCTTTTTTGAAGAATCAAGGTAAGGTAACTCATGGGGTAGGTCAATGCGAAAAACACGTATTTATCCAACATATATATAGGGATAGACATCAGTCTTGCAAAGCCTTCGGGGTTTTTGTTTGCATAAATTTTTGGGAGTATTTCGCCAAACAATAACACCACTGTAGTTATTAGTCCTACTTCGGCAAAAAAACGCAAACCAAGCTGTGTAATGGATTCAAAAAACAAAGAGGTCATAGATGCAAAAAGCAGTACGGTTGCGATGTTTATCAGATTGTTCAACAACAAAATAATGGCCAATAAACGCCTTGGGTTTTTTCGCAAGTGCGCAATAATACGCAAAGGCTTATTCGTTGCGTTTCCCGCCTCCTTAATGTAAGATGGCGAAAGGGAGAAAAAGGCAACTTCTGAGCCTGACACTAATGCAGAGCTAAGCAAAAGCAACAATAATATAAATACTTTGACAGTTTCTAGTGTTTCAAAACCAATAACCAAGAGAGGTATGTCCAACGATTAGCGTTTAGAATGGCAAGTCATCGTCACTTGCAGGTTGGTTTGCCTGAGTTGGCTGGGCTGGCTGTTGTTGGGCCGCTTGTGTTTGCGTTGTACTTCCATCGCTAGGGCGTTGGGTTAAAAAGGTAAAGTCATCAACGTGAATTTCTGTTGAATAACGGTCTTTACCATCATCTCCTTGCCACTTACGGGTCTTTATGCGTCCTTCAACATAAACACGATCTCCTTTTTTGAGATATTTTTCACAAATTTCTGCCGCTTTGTTTCGCACAACAGCATTGTGCCATTCGGTATTGGTGACTTTCTCACCTGTTTGTTTGCTTGTGTAGGTTTCGTTGGTTGCTATTGGAAATCTGCCAATACAGTTTCCACCTTCAAAATAGGTCACTTTGACGTTATCGCCCAAATGGCCAATCAACATAGCTTTGTTAAGTGTTCCGCTCATAATAGATTTTACATCAAATGTACATTATCGGATGAACTTGTCCAAAAAACGTTCTATTAAGCGCGGTACTGCATAATCAGAAATACGGGCCCAAGAAATGGGCAGGGGTTCGTCAATATTTTCTATCACATAAAAATAAGTGTGTAAGGCTTGGTGACTGAGTTTATGAATCACTGCTTCATCTTGAAATTTGGTCCAATTAGCTGCTTTTGCCCATTCAGGAGCATCAATGTGTACTTGAAGTGCATCAATAGACAGCATGTTTTGAGCTTCAATGAGCGGAAATTCATAAAGCCCCTGCCAGATGTCTTTTTGGTCGCGTTTGTTTAGTAGGGTGTTATTATTTTGATCGATGGGTATTAGGTAATGAAAATAACGTTTCTTGACGGGTTTGGCTTTTATTTTAACGGGGAGTTCAGCCACGCGACCATGAGCAAATGCCAAGCAGCTATCCGACAATGGGCAAGTCGTGCAGCTTGGTTTTTTTGGTGTACAGTGCAAGGCGCCAAATTCCATAATGGCCTGATTGTAAGCGCCTGGTAATTTTGGATCAATAAGCGTTTGGGCCAATGCTTGAAAAGTCTTGATTCCTGCGGGTTGATTTATGGGACTGTCAATATCAAAATGGCGCGCCAAAACACGGTATACGTTTCCATCAACAACGGCACATACTTCATCAAAACAAATGGATGTAATAGCGCTTGCGGTATAGGGTCCTACTCCTGGCAGCTTAATAAGCTCCTTGTAGGTGCTTGGAAAATTGCCATTATATTGTTCAATTACCAATTTTGCAGCCTTGTGTAAGTTTCTTGCGCGACTGTAGTAGCCAAGGCCTTGCCAACGCTTTAATACCGCATCTTCACTAGCTTGTGCCAGATCATAAACGGTTGGGAAATCATTCCAAAACAGTTCAAAATAGGGCAATCCCTGAGCAACACGAGTTTGTTGCAACATGATTTCGGAAAGCCAAACCACATAAGGGTCTTTCGTTTGTCGCCATGGCAAAGCACGTTTGTGCAGTGCATACCAACCTAACAATTTAGTACTGAAACGTTTCATCCAATCAAAAATACATGCAAAGAATGAGTTTTAGATGTTTAAAATCGCATAAACGTTGAATTAAATTTTTATATTTGCTCACCTAAAATTTACAACCACACAAGAATTTAAGGATGACAAAAGCCGAAATTGTAACAAATATTTCAGATAAACTGGGAGTTGAAAAAAGCGATACGCAAGAGATTGTGAATCACTTTATGAAAGAAGTAAGAAGTGCATTAGAATCTGGTGAAAACGTTTATTTACGTGGATTTGGAAGTTTTGTGGTAAAAACACGCAAAGCCAAAAAAGGACGTAATATTTCACAAAACGTTACCATCGATATTCCAGCACATAATATACCCTCATTTAAACCTGCAAAGGTTTTTTTAGATGAGGTAAAAACTAAAGTAGTCGTTAACTAGCGTCTGCACATTATTAATTATTTAGATTATAACATATGCCAAGTGGTAAGAAAAGAAAAAGACACAAGGTAGCCACGCACAAGCGTAAAAAAAGAAGTCGTGCTAATCGACATAAGAAAAAGTAAGCTTCTTTAATCTCTGAACATTTATGTTCTTTGACATGGAATATTATCATAGCTGTTCACTTTGATATAAGTCCCCCGGAAAACATTGTTCAATTGATTCACATGTACTGTGAATCTAAAAATCATTATTGTGAGTAAAGAACTAATTATTCGTTCACGATCCTCTGCAGTTGATTTTGCCTTACTCAAAGACGGAAAGCTCGTTGAGTTTCACAAAGAAATTGAAGATAATAAGTTTCACG